>Ga0272441_10000590_pt1 | contig 82269 bp, 51 predicted proteins | sample SSMProp6N_FD_193582 | JGI IMG/M metagenome (GOLD analysis project Ga0272441, IMG submission 193582) | Marine sediment archaeal communities from Little Sippewissett salt marsh, Falmouth, MA, United States - SSM-Prop-6N | ecosystem: Environmental > Aquatic > Marine > Wetlands > Sediment ...
CGCATCCGCGACCCCTCGGCCAAGGGGTTCTTCCCGCTGGCGAACGTGTTCGCCTCGTTGATGATCGTGCTGGTCGCGTCCGCGGCGGGGCTGGCGGCGGGTAGGTTCGCCGCGGCCGGCCACGCCCGCGCCACGTGGACGGGCGAGCGCGGGGAGATCCACATGCCCACCCTCGCGGCCATCCTGATGGCCGGTGCGGCGGCCGTCGCGGGCCTCGTCCTCCTGCTCGCCCGCAGCCGGGGAGCGACCCTCGCGGCCGCCGTCGCGGCGGGTGGCGCGGTCGTCGTGCTCGCGTGGCGAAGGCGCCTTTCCCGGCATCGCCGCGCGGCGATACTCACCATCGGCGCGCTGGCCGTGGCGGGCCTCGCGGCCGTCGTCGGCTACGGCCTGGCGCGGGACCGCCTGCCGAGCAAGACGATGACGTTCCGCTGGTTCTACTGGACGGCGTCGGCGGAGATGGCCGCCGAGCATCCGTGGCTGGGCGTGGGGCCGGGCAACTTCGCCCCGGCGTACCTGCGGCACCGCCGGCTGCCGGGCGGGGAGGAGGCGGTCAAGCTGCCGCACAGCTTCGTCGCGCACGCGGCCGCACAGTACGGCCTGCCCGGCGGGGCGCTGTACGTGGCCCTCGTGGTCGGCGTGCTGCTCGTGCTCTGTCGGCCGGGGGCAAGCGACCAGCACCCACAAGCCGAGGGCAGCCTTGTGGGTGACACCCATTCTGGCAGCACGCCTGCCGCCGGCCGGCGCGGGCGGATCGCGTTGGCGGCGGGCCTCGGGCTGGCGGTACTCACGACGAGGGCCTACTTCGGCGGCGCAGCCGCAGGCGGCGCCCTGTTCGTGCTCGATGCCCTCCTGCCGGCCGTCGTGCTCGCTGGTGTCCTGCTGCTCGTCCTCTGGTCCGGCGGAACCCGGTTCCTCGACGTCGCCGCGTCGCCGCAGGCCCAAATCTGCCTGGGCGCGGGACTATTCGGCTTCGTCGTCCACAATCTGGTCACCTTCAGCCTGTGGACGCCCGGGGCGGCGCTGGCCTTTTGGCTGGCGGCCGGGGCGCTGCTCGGGCAGGCTCCATCGCGAAGCCGCCGTCTGTTGCGCCTGCACTGGCCCACGGCGCTCGCGGCCGGGGGCGGCGTTGCCGCGTGCGTGGTTCTGTTGTGGTGGCCGGTCGTGAACAAGACGGCCCTGACGCTGCGGGCAACCGAGGCCCTGCGCACGGGCGCGGGGCTGCGGGCCGTGGCGTTGGCGACGCGGGCGGCCGAGGCCGACCCGCTCGATCCGGTCATCGCCGCCGACCTGGCGAAGCTCGAGTTCGCCGCCACCGGCGACACGCGCTGGGATCAGCAAGCGGCGCGGCGCGACCCCGCGAACCCGTCGTGGGGGCAACTGCGGGCACAAATCGCGTTCGAGCGGAGCGCGAGAACCCAAGACCCGAAGGCGATCGCGGACGCCACGCGGGCGATTGAACGCGCAGTGGAACTCGACCCGACCAACGCGCGGCTGCGGATGCAGGCAGCCCGAATCCTCCTGGCGAGCGGACGCCCCCAAGATGCCGCCGCGCAGATTGACCGGGCCCGCCACATCGACGCGGCGCACTACCCCGAGAGCACATTCCGCCTGACGCCGGCCGAGCGGGAGGAATTGGCCGAGCTTCGGCGCGAAGCCGAGGCGGCCGCGGAGCCAAACGCCGGTTAGTGCCGCCCGAGCGACCAGCCGACCGCCCTGGCGCAGGCGACGGTGTTGCGCAGCAGCATGGCGACGGTGACGGGCCCGACCCCGCCGGGGACCGGCGTGATGGCCGATGCTTTCTGACGGACGGCCTCGAAGTCCACGTCGCCGACGGTCGCCCTGTCGATCTTGCCGTCCTCCTTGCGGGCGGGCTCGCCGTCGGGCCCGATGGAGCGCGGAATGCGGTTGATCCCCACGTCGAGGACGATGGCGCCTTCGCGGACCATGTCGGCCTTGATCAGCGGCGAAAGGTCCGGGGGTTCGGGACGCTCGCCCGCGTCCCGCGCCCGCTTGTAGCGCGTCCAGCGGACCTGCGGCGCGCCTGTCGCCACGATGAGCACCTCCGCCCGCCGCGTGTGCGCCGCCAGGTCGCGCGTCGCCACATGGCACACCGTGACCGTCGGCGCCGCGTCGATGCTTTGCAGGAGCATAACGGCCATCGGCTTGCCGAAAATCTCGCTGTGCCCGACGATCACCACCTCCCGCCCTTTGAGATTTGGGCACGCCCGCCGGAGCAGTTCGTAGGCGGCCATCGCGGTGCACGGGCCCGCCAGCCAGCCGCCGTAGAACAGCCGCCCGAGGTTCTCCGGATTGACCGCCTCGACGTCCTTGTCGGGCGCGATCTCCGCCTGTACCGCGCGAGCGTCGAGGTGCAGCGGCAGCGGCATCCCCAACAGAATCCCGCTGACCTCGTCGGAAAGGTTCAGTTCGTGGATCTTCTCGCCCAGGTCGTGCTGGGAGATATCCTCGGGCAGCTCGACGCGCTCGTAGCGAAGGCCGACGGCCGTGCAGCTTCGCTCCTGCATTCTCGCGTAGATCGCCCCCGCCGGGTTCGGCCCCACCTGCACGCTGGCCAGATGCGGCGGCCCACCCGCGGCGATCATCAGCGAGACGTCCAATGCCGCCTGTTTGGTGATCTCGTCCGCCACCGCCCTTCCGTCGATAATCTTCGCGGGCACAGGCTACTCCTTCACGTCTCGCAGCAGGGCGCGCATGGCCTCCGCCGCGGTGATGTCTATGGTGCCTTTGCGGATCGCCAGGTCAATCGTCAGACCGGCCATCCCGGTGAACGCCCCCAGCAGGGCGGCATCGCCGCACGCCTTCACGGCGTCGATCTGGCGGCGCAACGTGTCCACGTCGCCGCGAGCGATCGGGCCGGTCAGCGCCTCCGCGGGGCCCAGTTCGTTCACGTTCTCCACCGTCGCCAGCACCAGCGGGTCGATGGCGGTCAGGAACGCGTCGCCGCGGATCTCCGCCCAGTCCCCCAGACGCGCCGCGCCTTCCAGCAACGCCACAAGGTAGTTGCACGCCATCGACGCGGCCGCATGGTATAGCGCCTTCGCCTCCGCGTTGATCCGCGAGGGCCGCCCCCCCACGGCTCTGGCGAGCGTTTCCAGCACCGTAACCGCCGCGTCATCGCCCTCGATGAAGAAATGCGCTCCCTGAATCCGCCCCACGGCGGCCGCGACTGTGGGAAACGTCTGGAGCGGATGCGCCGAGCCCACCGCACAGCCACAGGCCCGCGCCGGCGCGAGCACATCGCTCCCCAGCGAGCCGCTGCAATGCGCGACCAGCGCGCCCTGCCGGAACGCCCGGGCTTGGGCCAGTTCCGCGCAGACGGCCGCGATGGCGTCGTCGGAGACGGTGAGCAGGACCAGTCCGCCCGCGGCGGCGGCCTCGCGCATGTCCAGCACGCGAACCGACCCGCCGATGCTCTCGGCCGCCTTCTTGGCCTGACAGCGATGCCGTGACGCCACCGCGACGACCGTCGCCCCCGCCCGCGCCGCCAGCATCCCGAGCGCCGTACCCACCTTCCCGCAGCCGAGGATCGAAATGTTCGGCAGCTTGGCCATGCGAATTTGCGGCCGGACCATACGCCTTCGCGCGGGAGCGGTCAAGCACGCCCGTCGTCGGTGAGCACGTCGGTGAGCAGGTAGGTATGCTTGTACTGCTCGCTACGGCCGCGGCGCGCGCGGATGCGCGCGGCCTCGATGCGGCTCATCTCGCCGGGCGGCAGGCCGACCGGACGGACCGGGCCCAGCCGCCCGCTCTTGCGCTTGGAGGCGTACTCGACGTTCAGTTCGCACAGCGCGGCGTCCACGCGCTTGGCCAGCGCGTCCAGGTCGCCGGCGCCGTCCGCTTCCACGCGCAGCTCGTAATACGGCGTTGGCGAAAACCGCCCTTGCACCACGAACCGCTCGACGGCCGCCCCGCACGCCCGATGCATCGCCTCCACCACGTGGTGTTCGGTCAACTTCTCGCCGGTGATGTTGGCGGTGTTCGTCCCGCGCGAGAGGAACTCGAACACCGGGCTTCGCCCGACGAAGCCTGTCACACGGACGCGATCGTCCAGGTCGTACCGCCACAGCCCCGCCCAGTTCGTCACCACCAAAAAGTACTCCCCCCCCGCCTGCACCTCGTGGGCTCGCACGCACTCGGCCTTCGCGTCGCCCCGCCTCTCGGCCGGCAGGAACTCGAGGAAGTTCCCCGTGATCTCCGCCACGCCGCCGGGGGTCGAATCCTCCAGCGGCACCGAGAACCGCCCTTCGCTGGCGAGCAGGCCGATGTCCCGCACGGCCGTGCCGGGGAACAACTCCCGCAGGCGAGGCAGATACAGCCGCAGCGTGCCGCCCGTCCAATTGAGCAGCGCCGCCGGCCGCCAGAAATGCGCCGGCAGCAGCCGCCCGTCGCGCCGCAGACCATCCTCCATGCGCCGGGCGAGTCGCGGGTTGCCTCGGAAGCGCAACCGGCCTTCGAGACCGCCCGCCTCGCCGGGCGGCGTCAGCGTGCCATCGGCCACATCGCGGATCAGCCGCTCGGCGTGTTCCTGGCCGACCTCGATCAGGCGGATCGTGGTGGAGGGGTTCGCCGTCGTGATGAGCGCCACCTCCCTGCTGACGCCGCAGCGCAGGATCGTGTAGTAGCGGGCCTCGGGGTCGGCGAGGGCGTAGACCTCGTGCGGCACGGGGTACATCCACCGAACGATCCGCTTCTGCTCGGCCGCCAGCAGGCCGCTGACCGCCCCGCACGGAAGGCCCGTGGGGCTGCGCCGCTCCTCCATGGGCGAGGAGATCTGCAGGATCGGACGCAGCCAGGCCTCGCGATGGTCGCGCAGGGCCTTCAGGCCGAAAACGTTCCACCCGCGGCGCATCTGGTCGGCAAAGCGGCGGGTCACGGGGATGTGTTTCGGCTCGCCGGTCGTGCCGGAGGTCATCGAGAACATCAGCGGCGTCTCGCCCGGCGGCAGCAGGGCCCGGAAATCACCGGCAAGGACCCGGTCGAAGTGCGGCCGGAGGGCCTCGTAGGTCCGGACGGGCACCGCGCGGACGAACTCCTCGTACGAGCGGATCGAGGCGAAGCCGTGCTGGCGGCCGAAAGCGGTGTCGGCGTGGCGGCTGAGCAACTCGCGGAGCAGATGGTCCTGCACCTGCTCGGTGCGCTCATGGGCACGAAGGAACGCGCGGAGCTGGCGTCCGGCGTGCTGGCCGGCGAGGAAGGCGACGGGTCTGAGGAGGAATCGTCTGACGCCCACGGCTTCGTCTCCATCTGTGCAGCGAGTGTACGACATGCCCGCGCGCGGCGGAAGCGCCGCAACCTGCAGAGCTTCGGGAAGGAGCGGCGAGCTTCGCGCGCGACGCGACCTCGCGAACGGCTCCGACGTGCCCCGGATCCGCGACAGCGCCGGCGTTCGGAGGACAACGCGCGCACGCCGAGGCATTGCGATGCCTCGGCGTGAGCACGGCGGAGGCGAACCTGTGATTAGCGCCCACTTCCCCTTGAATCCCCCGGCTCGGGAGGATACTATGTGAGTAAACAATCACATAGTCACGGATTGACGCGACGCAGGGAGCTAACGATTGGACAGCAATACCAACGCATTAATCGAGCAGCGGGCTGAAGTCTTCAAGGCGCTCGGCCATCCGATTCGCCTCGCCCTGGTCGAGGCCCTGCGCGACGGTGACCGGTGCGTCTGCGACATCGCCCGCGCCGTCGGCGCCGAGCGGTCGAACGTCTCGCGGCACCTCGCCGTCCTCGTCCGGGCCGGCGTGCTCGACAGCCGGAAGACGGGGCTGGAGGTCCGCTACCGACTGAAGACCCCCTGTGTGCTCGATTCTTTCGCCTGCATCGAGGGCATCCTTTGCGAACGCCTCGAGGACAGCCGCCGCGCCCTGCGGCAGCTCGCCCGGAGCCGCTGACCCATGCGCAAGCGCGACTGGCTCATTTTGGGGGCCATGATCGGCGTCTTCGCCGCGTGCTTACTTCTGCCCGTGGGCGGCACGTGGTTCGGCGGCAACGCGCTGGGGGCCGCGCTTCGGCTGGTGAAGTCGTACGCTCGCGAGCACGTGCTGCTGTGCCTGGTGCCGGCGCTGTTCATCGCGGGCGCGATCGCGACGTTCATCTCGCAGGCGTCGGTGATGAAGTACCTGGGCGCCAAGGCCAACAAGCTGCTCGCCTACGGCGTCGCGAGCGTGTCGGGGTCGGTGCTCGCGGTCTGCTCGTGCACCGTGCTGCCGCTGTTCGCCGGCATCTATCGCATGGGCGCGGGGCTCGGGCCGGCGACGGCGTTCCTCTACGCCGGGCCCGCCATCAACGTGCTCGCCATCGTCCTGACGGCCGGCGTGCTCGGCTTCGAACTCGGCGTGGCGCGGGCCGTCGGCGCGGTCGTGTTCGCCGTCGCCATCGGGGCGCTGATGCAGGTGCTCTACCGCAAGGAGCAGGCGCAGCGTGCGGCCGCCGCGGCCGCCATGCCCACGCCCAAGGTCGCCCGCCCGCTGTGGAAGAACGCCCTCGTTCTCGCGGCCATGGTGGCGGCACTGGTGTTCGCGAACTGGGCCGTATCGGGGCGGCTGACCGTGGGGCTGCGGTGCTGCCCGGAGGGCTCGACCGTCACGCACTACGTCGAAGGCCGGGTGATCAGCGAAACGCCGGAAAGTCTCACCATCGAGCTGCCCGACGGGCAGGTCAGGACATACGACCAGAGCTGGATCGCCTCGACGGAACTGCTCGACGGGCCGACATACCGGGCGATCCACTCCGCGCGGTTCTACATCGCCGGCGCGGCCGTCGCGGCGCTGCTGGTCATGCTGGCCGCGTGGTTCCCGCGGAGGGAGCTTGTCGAGTGGAGCCGGAGCACGTGGGGCTTCGCAAAGCAGATTTTGCCGCTGCTGCTGATCGGCGTGCTGGCGGCGGGCCTGCTGTTCGGCTACGAGCGGCAGGCGGGGCTGATCCCGCGCGAGTGGGTGGCGAGCGCGGTCGGCGGCAATTCGGTGGGGGCAAACCTACTGGCGTCGCTGGCGGGGGCGATGATGTACTTCGCGACGCTGACGGAGGTCCCGATCGTGCAGGGGCTGCTGGCCTCGGGCATGGGCAAGGGCCCCGCGCTGGCGCTGCTGCTGGCGGGCCCGGCCCTGTCGCTGCCGAACCTGCTGGTCATCCGCAGCGTGATCGGAACGGAAAAGACGCTGGTCTATGCCTCGCTGGTGGTCGTCATGGCGACGATCAGCGGATTGTGCTTCGGCTTCGTGGCCCACTGACGACGCCCCAAGAACGGCAGTCAGCCGCGGATGAACGCAGATGAGAAGAGATCGAAAGCGGCAGGAAGGCCCCCGGCGGCAGGCGGTGTGCGCGGCAGTCTCTCAGGCCGTGTCTGCGTTCATCCGTGTTCATCCCTGCTGAACATTATGTGTGGGTGTGACGGACCCCGGAAGAACGGGTAAGGAGAATAAGATGGCCGAGTGCGGATGCAATTGCGGCGGAAACGCGAACGAGAAGGACGTACTGCTGTACGCCTGTTCGGGCGGAGCGAACGTCGGCGAGGTGGCCGACCGGGCCGCGCGGCAACTGATGGACGAGGGCGCAGGGACCATGTGGTGCCTCGCGGGGCTGGGCGCGGAAGTCGAGCCCATCGTCCAGCGGGCGAAGGACGCGGCCGTGAACCTGGTCCTCGACGGCTGCGGCGTGGACTGCGCGAAGAAGGTCTTCGACCGCGCGGGCGTGACGAACTACACGCAGATCAAGGTCACCGATCTGGGAATCGAGAAGGTCAAGGGCGTCCGGGCCACCGACGAGCAGGTCTCGCGGCTCGTGGCGAAGGCCCGCGAGATCCTGGCGCAAGCTCAAGGGAAGACGACGTGAGGAAGATCCAGATCCTGGGCACCGGGTGCCCCAAGTGTGCGAAGCTCGCCGAGAACGCCCAGGCCGCGGCCGAAGCGATCGGCGTCGAGCATACGATTGAGAAAGTCACCGACGTTAACGCCATCGCCGGCTTCGGGGTGTTTCTCACGCCCGCGCTCGCGATCGACGGCGAGGTGAAGGCGAGCGGCGAGGTGCCCGCCCGCGAACGAATCGAGGAAATGCTGCGATGACACCCGCCGGAGAATCCAGAGAGGGGAGCAGTGACCGGCTGAAGGTTCTGTTTCTGTGCACGGGCAATTCCTGCCGCAGCCAGATGGCGGAGGGATGGGCGCGGCATCTCAGGGGCGACGCAATCGAGCCCTACTCGGCCGGCGTGGAGACGCACGGGCTGAACCCGGACGCCGTGCAGGTGATGGCCGAGGCGGGCATCGATATCTCGCAGCAGCGGTCGAAGAACGTCTCGGAAGTGATCGACGTGCCGTTCGACTACGTGGTTACGGTGTGCGATCACGCCCGCGAGCACTGCCCGATGTTCCCGGACGACGCGAAGTCGGTGCACGTGAGCTTCGAGGACCCGCCGCGTCTCGCCGCGAAGGCCCGCAGCCGCGAGGCCGCCCTCGACTGCTACCGCCGCGTGCGGGACGAGATTCGGGCCTTCGTTGAGACGCTTCCCCGTTCGCTGAACCACGAAGACCACAAAGGCCACAAAGGACAGCCGGGATGAGAAGGCATCAATCCACGGCGCTCGCCGCGGCCTGAAGCTCAATCCCTCTCTTCGCCGCCGTTCTCTGTGGTCTTCGTGATCCTGGCGACCCTCGTGGGAACCGTCAGTCCGTCGGCACGGCCGGGCGGTCAAGGGCCTCGCGATACTCCTGAAGCCCGCGCGGCGGGGGGAAGGCCGTCTCGAACGCGATTCCCTCTCGCTCGCACAGTCGCCGCAGGCGCGGGGCCACGTCGTCGTAGAGGCGGGCCAACATCCCCGAGCCCGAGCCGCCGTCGTTGAGCCGGTCGTAGAGCTGCACCCGGTCGAGCAGATTCAGTTCCGCCCCGATCGCCTCCGGACGCACAAGCATCCACCGCAGCACCTGCGTCTGGTACACACTGAACTCCGGCAGCCGCAGCCGCCGCGCGGCGTCGCGCATGTACGCGTCGTACACGTACAGCCCGTGGCGCATGTAGTCGGTGGCCCGCTGCGTGTCGCCCTCCAGAACGTACCGGTATGCCGCCTGCAGCGCGGCCGTGATCTGGCTGACCGTGACGCTGAGGATCGGCGAGCCGTCCTTCCACAGCTCGTTCCGGACGAAGTCGTCAAGCGGCAGCTCCCACGAGGGTCCCTTGAGGTCGTAGTTCTCCTTGATCCAGTTGAGGTACTCGCGGGCTTGCTGGCGCGTCTCGGGGCCGCCGGCATACAGCATCTTGATGACCGCGACGAGGAAATTGACGTGCCCGGAGCGGAAGATGTTCTCGTCGAAGTCCTTCCCGCGAGCCTTCCGGACCATCTCGGCCCAGCGCAGGTGCTCCTGATGGGCCGGCTCGAAGAACCGCCAATCGCTGAGGTGCGTGATCCGCATGCCTTCGGCATCTTCGGGGTCGGGCACGTGAATGAGCCGCCCGTAGAAACACATGTCCCGCAGGCTGAACAGCAGGATGCGGTCGGTGTTGACCGAGTCGATCTCGCCGACCGGCAGGTCCTTGCAGACGTGCAGTCCATAGCTCGTCCAATACAGCCCGTGGGCCCGGCACATCCGCCAGTCCAGCGGCACGTTCAGCCGTTCCATCAGCGAGAGCATCCACGCCGGGTCCATGCGGTACTGGTTCCACAGCTTCTGCGCCCGGACGAACGCGAGCAGCCGGCTGAGGTCTTCGGCTCGTCCCGCGTCGTTGATCCATTCGTACACCGCCTGGTCGCCGGGGCTCCCGGCCTGGGGCGGGCGGCGCCGCGCAACGGCCGCGGCCTCCTCCAGACTCCAGCGATTGTATAGGTCGAGGAGGTCCTCGCTGAGGAAGTCGATGAGTTCCCGCTCGCCGGCGTCGGCCCGGCGCTGGAGTTCGCGGGCGTAGTCGCCCACGGACGGCCATCGGGCGAAAAGCTGGTCCAGCTTGTCAGGCTGGATTTCGCTCGCGCCCTGGCGTCCCAGCCGCCTGTCGAGGGGCGCCTCGGCCACGGGGCGGAAGGCGTCGATGACCTGCGGTGTGGTGCCAAAGGGCGGCGCGCCCAGCAGCGCCTGCATCTCGTCGGCCCAGCGCTGCTTGTACACCATGTGCATCTCGTCGGTGTGCCCGCCCATCTTCGAGTAGAACAGCCACGCCAGGTCCTTGTATAGCAGCAGCGATCGCGGGTTGTAGGGAATCCCCCGGTCGCGCAGCAGCTTCATGCCGTTGGTTACCCACAGCCACCGCTCCTCTGTCGTGTGGGTCTTGACCGACATATTCCACGCCATGTTCCAGTACTGGAAGCTCCACACGCCGGGGAACCGCGGCTGAAGGTGACAGATGAGCTCGGCAAGCTGCATCGCGTCGTGCAGCCGGCCATCCTGCTTCTGCTGCTCGGCTTTGATCCACAAGTACGCGACGACCGGCGCCCGCAGCCCGCCGAACGTGGTCGTCAGCAGCGTAAGCTGCGGGTACTTCTGTGCGACGACATCGCCGGGCGCGACCAGCTCGTACTCCTCGCCGGCCGCGTCGAGCCGCCCCATGAGCAGCCCGGCGATGACCAGCGCCACGGCCGCCCCCGCCAGAAAGCCGCATTGAACCCATCGTGACCGGCTCATACGCCATCCTCCGGTCGGTCAGGGCGCCAGGCGTATCGAGATTTCACAGAGGCCCAGAGGGACCAGAGAGCAAACCGGAGACAGCGCGCAGCGGCATATGCTGTTTCTCTCGGGCTCTCCGGGTCTCTGTGTCGCCTTGTCGTCTTCACGAACCGACCTCCGTATGTCGTTCAGACCTGGACCCGGGCGAGTTCGCGCTTGCGGAAGATCAGGCAGCCCAGCAGCAGCGCCAGCCCGGCCTGGACAAGCGCCACCTGCCCGAACGCCCTCGCCACGTCCGTCCACGCGATGTACGCGCCGTCCACCAGCGTGTCCGCCGGCGACGTTCGCCCGAAATCCGGCAGCAGGAACGTCATCACGCGGAACACCCCGCGCCCGAACACGACGAGCGGACTGGCGTCCGCGGCCGAGCCGTACTTCGTCGCATCCGCCAAAAAGTCCTGCGCCATCGAGAATGGCAGGAGCGCGAGCGCGGCCAGGCACCCGACGGCGAAGGACAGAAAACTCCCGGCGAGGACGCCGACGGCCGCCAGGAACACGAGCTGCACGAACATCAGCAGCACGGCCCGCAGGAAGTTCCACCCGAACCCGCCGACGCGGTAGAACAGCTCGACGTCCTTGTGCAGGATGCGGACGACCCGCGGCGAGAGATTCCGGTACTGCACGACGAGCCGCCCGTCGTCGCCGACCAGCGCGCTGGGAATGTCCCATCGCGTCTGGAGGTTCTTGGGATCGCTTCGCACGTCCCAGTGCGGGGGCAGCTCGTCGGTGCCGCCGCCGGCGCCCCACTGCCCGCGAATGCTGTCGCCGCGCTTGCTCCCCACCGGGGCGATTTCGTAGGACAACTGCACCGTGGGCTCCACGACGATGTCCACCGCCTTGCCCGGCGCCATCGCCGTCACCTCGCTCCGCCGGGCGTCGTACTCGAAGAACCGCACCGCCAGCCGGGCGTCGCCGACCGCCTGCACTCGGGCGTTCACGCCGTCGAGGGTGGCATACGTGTCCGCCAGCATCCGGTTGGTCAGCGCCGGGGCGGTCTCGAGCCAGACCAGCAGGTCCACGGCGTGGCGCTCGAGGCGGGCCTCCTCGCGGACGATCTCGCCTTTCCGCGTCTCCAGCCGGACGCTGACAGTCTGCCCGGCCTGAAGCCCGGCTAGCGGCGAGGGCCGGTCGGGCGAGTCGTACGCGAACGCCTCGAACTGCTCCGGCCCCACCCGGACGCGATCCACTTGCTCCCCGTCGATCGTCAGCGTCTTGATCTTGTCCTGCTCCAGCGCCTTCTGGATCAACTCCTCGCCGGCCTCGACGACCAGCCGGTGCTGCGCCATCCGCGCGGTGACCTTCCCCTCGCCCCGCAGGCCCGTCGCCGACGGCTCGACGCCCGCAAACTCCCACCGCAGCACGCCCCCCGGGCCCACCGACTGCATCGCCTCGGTGATCTGCTTCCGGAGTTCCTTTTCGAAGCGCTCGCGGGCCTTCGCTTCATCGCCTTGGGCCCGCTCCAGATACGGCCGCAGCGTGTCCTCGAGGCGCCCCTCCTCGTTCAGCCGGCCGATCTCGCGCTGGAGAAGACGGTTCACGTCCTCCGTCAGCGGCTGGGGCGCCACGCGGGCGCGGGCGGCGAACACCTCGTCCTCCACGGCGCGGCGATCGAGCCGGTTGAGCGCCTCGGTGGTCCGCAGATGGTGGGCCACGCCGAAAATCACCCCCGCCGCCACGACCAGCAGGATGGCGTCGAGCAGCACGATGCCCAGCCACCGCCCGACGATGTACTGCCAGCGCGCCACCGGCTTGGTCGCCAGCAAAAACACGTGCTTGGCCTGCACGTCGTGCGACACAACCGACACCGCCAGCAGCACGGTGACCAGGCTCAGCAGCACGCCCGTCGCCGACGTGCCGTAGGCGAGAAACGTGCGGATGCGCCCGGCGAGCGTGCCATCGCCCTTGAGCACCAGCGGGAGCACGGCCAGCGCGACCGCGAGCAGCACGATGAACACGGCCGCGAGTTTCGTCCGCAGGCACTGGGCGAGCGTGTAACGGGATACGGCCCAGATCCGGCGCATCTAAGAGGTCCCGTTCTTCCCCTCATCCCCCCGGCGGATGAGGTCGTCGATGATGTTCTGGTCCACCTGCTCACTCGGTCGGCGGGGCACGGGGGGCGGCAGTGGCGGCGGCTCCGCCGGCGACTCAGGCTGGGTCAGCGTTGCGAGGACCTCTTCGATCGGCTGGGCCGGCGCCTCGGCGGGCTCGGCCTCCGGCTGGGGCTCGCCCTCGGGTCCGACCTCTTCCGGCCGGGCGGCTTCAACGAGTTGCTCGATCAGCTCGCGGCCTTCGTCGCCCTTACGGAGGAACTCGGCGACCTGGCCGGTCGCCACGGCCCCGCCGGTGGCGGCGCGCTGCCGCTGGGCCTCCTCGACGATCCGAAGGAACAACGACTCCAGCCGGTCGCGCGGCGCGGAGACCGCCCGGACCGACTTGTTCGCCCGGTCGATCACCTCGCAGACGCGCTCCAACGTGGCCTCGTCGAGCTGGTCCGTAACGATCTGCGTCTCGCTCTGCCGGCCGAGCAGTTCGTCCACGCGACCCAGCGCCCGTTCCCGCCCGCCGTACAGGATGCAGATGCGATCGCATACATCCTCAACGTCGGCGAGCAGGTGGCTTGACAGCAAGACCGTCTTGCCGCGCCGGGCGAGCGTGCGGATGAGGTCCTTGAACTGCCGGGCCCCCACCGGGTCCATGCCGCTGGTCGGCTCGTCGAGGATCAGCAGGTCGGGGTCGTTGATCAGCGCCTGGGCCAGCCCAATCCGCCGTTGCATGCCCTTGGAGTACTCCGCCACGCGACGGTACGCCACGCCCGACAGCCCCACCATCTCCAGCAGCATATCGATCCGCCCGCCGCGCCGTCGGGCGGGGATCTCGAACAGCCGGCCGTAATAGTCCAGCGTCTCCCGCGCGTCGAGGAACGGGTACAGGTAGCTGTCCTCCGGCAAAAAGCCGATCCGCCGCTTGGTGCCCACGTCCGCCGGGCGCTTGCCGAACACCATGATCCGCCCCCGCGTCGGGAACAACAGCCCCAGGATCATCTTCAGCGTGGTCGTCTTGCCCGACCCGTTGGGCCCCAGCAGGCCGAAGACCTCACCCGGGCGGATTTGCAGATCGAGCGACGATACGGCCGTCACCTTCTCGCGCAGCCAGAAGTCGCGGAAGACCTTCGTCACGCCGGTCAGTTCGATCACGCTGTCCGCCCGTTCGCTCATGGGCGCCTCGCCTCCTCGGCCTGGCGGAGCTTCTCGGACAGGATCTGCCGGGCGACCTGGGGGTCCTCGCCGATCTGGAAAATCCAGCGCTCGCCGCCGCCGGGCAGGCGGTGCTTGGCGATGGTCTTGCTGTCCATCAGCTCGCGGAGCACGCCGAGCCAGATGTCCTCGATCTGCCGGGCTGTCGCCTCGGGTGTTTCGCACTGCTCGGCCAGCGCGTCGAAGCGGTTCTTCCACGACTCGAGCCGCTTGATCGTCGTTGAGGCGTACGTCGCCGCGTCGCGGAGGATGCCATGCGCCTCGGCCGTCGTCTCGTTGCTCAGCAGCACCTCGTCGATGCGGGCCAGCAGCCCGTCCGCTTGCCGCTTGAGCGCCGCGGCCCGGGTGCCGTCGCCGGCCTGCTCCGCGGCCGACTGCTGCGCGCGCACCAGCATGTACTGCCCGATCAGGCACTCGCCCAGCCGGTCCAGCCGGGTGCGAAGCTGGTCGGCGAGTGCCGTGTCGCCCTGCTCCGCGGCCTCGCCGATGCGGCGGACGAGTTCAAGTCGCTCCGCCGCCGAAGCCGCCAAGCCCATCCGGACTTGTTCCAGCGTGCCCACCAGCCGCCGCGCCGCCCTGCCCGCCGCCTCCTGGAGCGTGTTGCCGGCGTCGGCCTCGGCGGCCTCGATCTTCTGCCGCTTCTCCTGTGCGGCCTCCGTTGTGGCCAGGTACTCCGGCAGCGCTCGAAGCGGCCAGGTGGCCTCCTTCTGGATCACCCGCTTGATCTCGATGCCCGCCTCAAGCGCGTCGAGGTCCCGTTGTGCCAGCCGATGGACGTTGTTGGTGAATTCAGCAAGCCGCTCGGACCGCATCAGCCCGTCGGCCGTCTCGGTGGCGGCCGCCCGGATGGCGGCCCGCGAAACCGCGCAGTTCACCGTCCTCGCGGGGTTGGCGAGGTTCGTGACATAGCGGACGGCGTCGCGGATTTCATAGACGCAGATCAGGCGAATGTGCAGGAGGTTGCGGTCGCCGGTGACGAGCGCGCCGTCCCACAGCGGGCGCAGGCCCTGCGAAGGCGTCGATCGCTGCGCGAGCGGGACCAGCTTGTCGCGCTCGCTCTCGTGCATCCAAAACTCTTCCACGACCTCCTCGCGCTCACTCCGGGGGAGACGCTCGATCTTGCCGATGGGAAACGGCCAGGTGATCGCCAGGCCCTCCTCGGCCGTGCCGGTGATCTGCCCGAACACGCGCTTCACGCCCACCTCATTGGCGCGGATGAACGCCACGCCCGTCAGCGGATAGACGACCACGAGGATCAGCATGATGACCCCCAGCACGCGGAAGCTCGCGTGCAGGGCGTCGGCGAGGCTCTGCGTCCCGGGGTCGTGCGACAGCGGGGCGCCGTCGTCGGGCTCGACCTCGGGCATCTGCGGCGAATGAGGAGGCACGTGGGCCATACGGTCACCTCTCGTCCGTGGGGGTCCCGGCCGGGGCTTCTTCGGCGGGAGCGGGGGTCTGCTCTTCCATCAGCGCCTGCCCGGGGCCCTTGCGGAACCACTCGAACTGCTTGAGCATAGAGCCGTCGAACACGATCACGGCGTTGTCCTTCAGCCCCGCCTGAAGGACCTCCAGGCGGCGCAGGAAGATCGCCAGCTCACGGTTGGTCTCCAGCGCCTCGAAGAACTCAGACCGCTTCCGGTCGCCCTCGGCTCGTATTGTCTCGGCCTTGCGCTTGGCGAAGGCGGTGATCTGTTGGGCCGCCTGCCGGGCCCGCTGGCGGATGGCCTCCGCCTCCGCCGCGCCGGCCGCCCGGTACTCCTTGATCACACGGCTGCGCTCCTCCTTCATCGAGTCGATCACCGTCGTGCTGACCCGCTCCGGAAGGGCCAAGCTCTTGATGCCCACCATCGCCACGTCCACGCCGTAGTCCCTCATCGCCTGCTCGGCGATCGGGCCGTAGATCTCCTGCTCGATCTGCTCCAGGTGCATCCTCTCGGGATCGGTGTTGACCAACTCGTCCATGTTGTGCTGGGCGATGACGTCCTGCTGGCGTTTGCGCAGCAGGTCGCGGAGGCGCTGCTCGACCGTCTCCACCCTCCCCTGCTCGGTGGCGCGGTAGAACTGCTGCGGGTCCTTGATTAGCCACGTGCAAAACGTGGTCACCAGAAAGTTATGGCCGTCCTTCGTCTGCAGCTCTTGGTGCGTGGACTCGAACACGCGCAGCCGCGCGTCGTACCGGACGATCCGCTCGAACGGCAGCGGCCACTTCATCCGCAGCCCGGCCTTTGTCTCACCCTCGAACGTCCGCGTGGTCCGCCCCAGCGTCTGGACCATGACCATCTCCTCGGTCGCGGTCGTGAACGACACCATCACCACCAGCAGCAGGACCACGACGATCCCGGCCAGCACGATCATTCCCATGTGTTTTCTCATGCGATCGTTCCTTGCTCGGGGCTACCGCCCCGTCGGCTGCTGCGTAATCCCGCCGATGCCCGACGCGTCCTTCTTGAGATCCAGCCAGTCCACGCGCTCGCGATCCACGCCCAGGACATACTTGGTCACGTGCGGGAGCACGTCGCTCCATGCCTCCTGCCACATGTCCTCGCAGAACAGCGTGGGGCTCGCCTCGAACGCCCGGTTGCGCTGCTGCCAGACCTCGTACTGCGCCCGCATGGGCAGTTCCTGCTCCCATCGATAGACGACGGCCTCGGCGTGGAGCCGGGCGATGTCGCCCGCGGCCGCCGCGAGCATTTGGTCCGCCCGGACCGACGCCTCCGCGATCCGCGCGGCGAAGTCGAAGGCCTCGGGGGCTTCCGCGATGCGTTCGAGCATTTCCAGATGCGCCTGGTACGCCGCCCGCAGGGCTTCCTTCTCCTTGGCGATGTCGCCTTCGAGCTGCCCGAGGATCTTTTCGTGCTCGATCTCGCGACCCAGCCGCTCCAGGTTGCTCCTCGCCGACTTGATGAACTCCGTCAGCTTCCGCCGGAACTCCTCCGGGTCGTCTTGCCGGTCACGGAGCGCCCCCAACTGCTCCGCGCGGTTGATGCTCAGGGCCAACATCATCGCCCGCGCCGGGCTGCCGGCAACGGCCGCCAGGATCTCGTTCGCCTCGCCCTCGGCCTGGTAGCGCTTCTGGTCCTGCTCTCGCTCGGCCTGGAGGACTTCCTCGAAAGCCGGCGCCGCGGCCGCCGGGGGATGCGTCGAGAGCAGCCCCACGTACGTGATCCGCACGCCCAGGCCCAGCTCGGTCACGCGCTTCTCGATCAGCTCCCAAAGCCGCCGGGCGGCGGCCTCGCGCCCGTGCGTGAGGATCGCCTCGGGGCGATCCGCCTCGCCTTCGACTTCCTCCGTCAGCGTCGCCGAGGCACAGTAACGGACCATCTCCTGATACCCGATGCACTCCAACAGCTTGTCCGGGTTCGTGAACTTGTAGCCGTACCGGTACGGGTCCTCGATCACGTAGTGGACGGCCACCACGAGCTTGAGAATGCTCACCGGGGGGGCCTTGTCTTCGTCCCCGGCCGCCGCCCGACCGCGCGTTTCGGGCGGCACGGCCACCAGGAAGTCGAGCTCCTGACGCCGGCCGTGCTCTTCCGTCCACAGGTACAACTCACGCCCCCTCACGAAGCTCGCCCGGCGCTCCTCTTCCGTCCGTTCCTCGCCCGCGCCGAGTTGGACCTCCTGGACGCTGCCGGTGGAGAACGGCTCCGCCGTTTCGACCGGCCAGGGCCACTTCAGATGCAGCCCGGGGCCCAACAGCCCGCGGTCGTGCTCCACGCGCCCCCACCGCTTCAGCACGTACACTTCGCCTTCGTTGACGACGACGAGGGACGACATGGCGAGCAGGATGACGGCGCCGGCGACGATGAGCGGCACGGCCGCCCGCTGGAGCAGCTTGTAGAACCAGGTCTTGGAGACCTCGAAGCCAAACTGGTAGTTGAGGGCCTCGGCGATGGAGTGCCCGACGCGCCCGGGCTCGGCGACGAGATTGAGCAGGCGCGAATCGAAGCTCGGGCGGTGCTCCTGCCCCGGCACGCGCGGACGATACAGGTCGAGGACGAAGTTCAGGAGCAGTTCGACGGTGAGGATCAGTTGGGCAATCGGGGCCACATACGCCAGCACGCCGTCGAGCCCGCCATAGCCGGCGTAGGCGCCGACCAATGCGGCGATCGCGACCAGCAAGAGCAACACCCCGACCAGCAGATAGCTGCCCGTGGCCCGCAGCAGCCGCCACGACTCCCGCCGCGACATGCCCATCGCGTACCAGCCCAGCAGGAAGCTCGGGAATCCCGCCAGCAGCAGGAAAGCGATGCCCTCGAGATGGTTCTCGACGGCCGTCGCCTCCCCCCTCGTCAGGAACCGCAGCACGAGCACGCCCGTCACGGCGTGCACGCCCGCCCACAGCACCGTGAAGCCCGGCACCACCCAGCGGTCCATCCAGGCGCGGCGCTGCGCGGCCGGGCGCACCTCGTCGGCTTGCTCGCCCTCGAACACGGTCCCCGAGCGCCCGGAGGCCAGTTCCTCAAGCTCCGCCGCCTCGCGGGCCTCCAACTGGCGCGTGTAGAACAGCAGCGCGACCATCAGCCACACGGGCACACCCGCCGCCAGCAGCCATGCCGACGACATGCAGGCGGCCGAGCCGGTCCACTGCCAGATCGCCACGGCCGCGCCGGCCGCCAACAACTGCAGCACCGCGCCCGCCAGGGCGACGTTTCTTCCGCGTTTCTCGTTCTCCATGACCGTTCGGTCTCCCGAAAGCACCTTCCGTCAGGCGGCTCGCGTGCGTCGGGCTTGCTCGGCCGACACGCCGCGGCCTACAATCGCCCCGGACTGTCCGCGGGCAGACGGGCGCAAACCTTTCGCGTCGGCGCGTCGTACGAATCGCGACGGGCGCCGCCCCGCGAAGCTCCGGCACGCGCCGCTCCGCCGCCGCGACATGCCTATCGGCAGGCAAGGACGACTATGGCTAAGTTCTGGGCGATTGTTCGCAACACCTTCACGCAAACCATCCGGCAGCCCATCTTTGCGCTGCTCATTCTTCTGACCTTCGCCGTGCTCGTGCTCGACCTGCCCCTCGCGGGATGGACCATGGGCAGCAGCTACCACGAAACCGACCAGAAGATGCTCATCGAACTCGGACTCAGCACGCTGCTGATCAGTGGGCTGCTTATTTCCGCCTTCAGCGCCTCGGGTGTGCTCTCGCGCGAGATCGAAGACAAAACCGCACTGACCGTCATCGCCAAGCCCGTCAGCCGCTGGCTGTTCGTGCTGGGCAAGTTCGTCGGCGTGGCGGGCGCCGTCATCGTGGCCTACTACCTCTGCTCGCTGGCGTTCCTGCTCACCGTCCGTCATCGCGTCATGCCGGCCGCCTCCGACCCGTACGACTGGCCCGTCATCGTGCTCGGCCTGACCGCCCTGGGGCTTACCTTCGCCATCGCCACGGCGGGCAATTTCCTGTTCGGCTGGACGTTCGCCTCGGCAGCCGTCATGTCGGGCGTGGTGTGCTTCACGCTGACGGCCGCCACGGTCGGCTTCCTCGGCAAGGGCTGGCAGGTCGTCTCGCCGGGCTACGACAAGCCGCCGAAGGAAACGGCCAGGCTGGTCAAGGTGCAGTTGGAGCCCGGCTGGTCGGTGGACGGCTTCGTCAACGCCATGAAGAACCGCAAGTACCGGATCGACAAGGCGGACGCCGACAACGGCGTGGTGACGATGCGGATTCCGGCGGACCTGACGCTGGAATCGTCGCTGACGAAGCTGAACGCCACGGCCGGCGTCGCGGAGGCGGGCAAGGTGACGGACCCCCCGGTCATCGGCGGGCAACTCCTGCTGGCGATGGCCCTGCTGTTGATGGGGGTGATGATCTTCGTGGCGACGGCCGTGGCAGCCAGCACGCGGCTGGGGCAGGTGATGACGCTGGTCGTCTGTCTCGCGGTGTACGTGGTAGGGGCGTTGCACTCGGCCCTGTTCGGGCGCTGGGCGGACAGCGTGTGGCTGGCGCGCGCCCTCGGACACGTCGCGCCGCGCCTGGCGTACTTCGTCGACCGTCCCATCGATGCGATCACGCTCGGCCTGCCCCTGCCCGGCGCCTTCGTGGCCCTGGCGGGCGGCTACTGCGCGGCGTACGTCGCGGCCGTCCTGCTCGTCGGCATGGCCCTGTTCCAGCGGCGCCCGCTCGAGGCCCAGGGCTCCGCCGCCGCCCTGCCCGGCGCCGTCGCCCTGCTGGCGTTCGCGGGGCGCGTCGCGGCCCTCGCGCTGGCCGTCGCCGGGCTGGTCGCCTTCTCCCTGCCGGCGTTTCACACTGCTACGGGGATTCTCAAGGCCGCCGCTCTGCTCGCCGCGGCCATCGGTCTGTGGCTGCTGTGGGGATACTTCAGTCGTGGCCTCCGCTGGAGCTACTACGCGGCTGCCGCCCTGTGCGCGGCCGTGACGGCCGTGCTCCTCGTCGGCCTCCAGGCGCCCGGCGCCGAGGCGCTGCGTCTGGGCCAGGGCCCGGTGCCGGTGCTGGTCGAGGCGGTCGTGGCCGCTCTCGCCCTGCTGGTCATCGTGTTGCCGAAGACGCGTCGTCATTTCGCTTCCGCGACGTAATCGCTTCGGCGGCTCAGGCCGCCGAGACGGCCTCCACTTTGGGGCGGTATCTGGGGGTTTCTTCGATGTCCCCGGCGTGGAGATCCTCGCCGAGCCGGACAAGTCGGGCGCTGTTGAAGATAACGAAGGTGGCAGCCAGCGTATGCAGGACGGCCGCCATCACCGGACGCAGCAAGCCCATGCCGGCGAGCACTTCGAAGGCCACGATGAACACCACGCCGAAGATCAGGTTCTGATGGATCACGCTGACCGTCCGCTTGCTCAGGTGCAGCAGGAACGGCAGCCGGCGCAGGTCGTTGTTCATCAGCGCGACGGTGGCGGAGTTGATGGCCACGTCGCTGCCCGCGGCGCCCATCGCGATCGACAGATCGCCCGCCGCCAGGGCCGGAGCGTCGTTCACGCCGTCGCCGACGACCGCCACGCGGCGGCCCTGCTGCTTGAGCGCCCCGACCAGCTCCAGCTTGTCCTCGGGCAGAACCTCGGCCTGCACCTCGGTGCAGCCCATCTCGCCCGCAACGCGACGCGCGACCGACCAACGGTCACCGGTGACCATCACCAGTTCGCGGATGCCCTGGTCGCGGAGTTCCTCCATCGCCTTGCGGGCCTGCGGGCGCGTCCGGTCTTCCATGCCAATCCACCCGAGCAGCTTGCCGTCCCGAACCACGTACAGCGTGCTCAAGCCCTCGGGCTCGGCGTACTTCGGATCCTTCATCGCGTCGAGGCTGATGCCTTCGTCGGCCAGCCAGCTCGACCGTCCCACCAGAATCTGCGAACCGTCCACATCCGCCCGCACGCCGCGGCCGGAGACTTCCTCGAACTCCGTCGGGTCGCTCACCGACACGCGGGCCTTATCCGCAACGGCCACGACCGCCCGGGCGACGGGGTGCCGCGAGCGGTGCTCGGCCGACGCGGCCGCGGTGAGCAGTTCGGCGCCGTCCACGCCGGGCGCGGGCATGAGGCGCGTGACGGAAAGCTCACCGGTGGTCAGTGTGCCGGTTTTGTCGAAGACGAACGCGGACAGCCCCTTGGCCTGCTCCAGCAGGGAGACATCCTTGATGAGGATGCCCAGCCGGGCCGCGCACGAAAGGGCCGCCACCATGGCCGTCGGCACCGCGAGGATCAGCGCGCACGGGCAGGCGACCACGAGCATGGTCACCGTCCGCTCCATGTCCTTCGTGAAAAACAGCACCACGCCGGCGAGCATCAGGACCGTCGGCGTGTAGAAGCCGGCGTAGCGGTTGATCAGCCGCATGACGGGCGTGCGGGTCCGCTCGGCCTGGAGGATGAGCTTCCGGACCTTGCCCAGCGTGGTGTCCTCGCCCGCGCGGGTCACGCGGATATCGATCGCACCGGCGAGGTTGTTCGTCCCCGCGAACACTTCGTCGCCGACCGTCTTGTCCACCGGCAGCGACTCGCCCGTAACGTTCGCCTGGTTAACCGACGACTGGCCGGACACGACCTGGCCATCGGCGGCGATGTTATCGCCCGGCCGCACGCGGATCAGGTCGCCCGGATTGAGGTCGCGCGGATCGACCTCCACCTCGCGCTCCCCCGTCACGCGGTGGGCCTTCTTGGGCGAGATGCGCACCAGCGATTCGATGCTCGCGCGCGCGCCGAGGGCGGTGCGGGTCTCTATCAGGTTCGCCAGCAGCAGAAAGAACGCGACGGCTCCCGCGGCCTGGAAATCGCCCGCGGCGACCGCCGCCACCACCGCCAGGGCCACCAGTTCGTCCATCTGCATCTCGCCGCGCCAGAGCCCCTCCGCGGCGTGCAACAGGATGGGGATGCCCAGCAACAGCGCCCCGCCGAGGGCGAGCAGGGCGGAGTAGAAGTTGTACGCCCGTCCGGCGATGACGAGGGTCTTGTCGGCGAAGACCCAGTCGGCGAAGTACGAGTTGATTACGAGCACGCCGCCGAGCAGGATGCCGACGATGAAGATGCTCGCCCGTCCGGTCTGCTTCTCCACCGAGTCCTTCAGGATGTCATGGGCCATGCATAGCTCCGTGAGGTGCCCGCGAACGGGAGCGTGTGACACCGAGTGATCAATGGTCAATGACCAGGCAATGCCCCGTGGCCGGCCCCCGCACCGCCGTCGGGCGAACGTGGAGCGAAAAGGATCGGTCGTTCATTGGCCATTGAGCCTGGGTCATCGATTATTGGCGGCTCCGCCGCGACGATTCTACGAACCGCCCGAACGCGGGGTTCGTGTGAAGGGCGTTTTTTACTGCCGCGCCGATGAATGTGCAAGGCCGCCCCTACATGGCCTGCCCGTCTGGGGCTGCCCGCATGGCCCGCCCCTGCGACAGCCCTCCTCCCGATCCTCCGCCTCGCTCAATCCGCCGTCGCCGCGCCGGCGCCCGCTGGCGCCGGCCGCGTGGCGGGCGGTTGGGTGGCGGTCTGAGGGAATGTTCTGAGGATGTGACTCGGCTTGGCAACAACCTTGATTTCACCAACATCCTGGAGAGCCGGGCTGCCGGATACTGGAATCCTGGCCTCTCTCAGCGCGTTCAGGTGCTCCTGCAGCGTCCCGTGGGCCCAGCGATGCGAGGCCAGAACAGACTCGATGTCCGCGGCCGTCACTCCCGCCGCCGCCGCCCTCTGCCGGTCCATCACCAACTCGACCGTCCGGACCTGCTTCGCTTCGACCCTCGGAACCTTCGCCCGGAGCCCGAGCACCTCGACGTGCCGGCAATCGGTACTGACCGGCAACTGCGGCTTCACTTGGTCGAGGGCCTTGCGAACCTGGGCCAGCAGGTCGCGCGGCCGCGTTTGGGGGGCCAGGACATAGATGCTCGCACTACGGTCCTGCGAGATCACATCTACTCGGTCAACGCCAGGCAGGTTCACCAGGGCCCTGCCGACGGGAGCCCCGACGGCGCCGTCCATCTCCTCGGCCGGGAGACTGCTGAACGCCTCGGCCAGCAGCAAGGTTGGCCCGGCGGGCTTGGGAGCCGCCTGTGCCGCCGCAACATATCTCCGCTTCGTCGCGCCGGCCCACCAGGCATCGATCGCCGCCAGGATTCCCTTGCGATTGTCCTGGTCCTCCCAGCAGACGGTCCCGAAATCCTCGCCGGTCACCGCCTCCAGGGCGGCCAGCATGTAGTCCGCGTCGCTGCCGTAGGCCGCCGAGTAGGCTTGCCAATACCTGTCTTCACCATCGTGAAGCCAGGTCACAAGGTCCGGAACGATCTCATCCGCCCCCAGCCTCCCCAGCGCAGTCACCAGCCGCCACTGCGCCCGATCTGTTCGCCAGAACCTGTCCAGGAGGAACGGGACCGCGCGGCGGTCGCCGACCTGCCCCAGGACCATGGCCGCGTGCTGCCACTGGCGCAGGTTGTGCGCGGGAGCCATGTTGTCGTCCCCGATCTCAACCAGGGCAACGAGTCCCGGCACGTCGGATTCGTCCGCGCCAATGAGCTTCCCGTGGAGATCGTGGAGGCGCCCCGCCCCAAACTGCTCCGCGAGTTGAGCGGCCCGCTTGTAGTCCGGCACCAGTTCGCTCGCCCGCCTCGCCGGGCGGGTGGCCCGTTCAGCGGGCGAAGTGGGCGCTGTGATAGTCCCTGTGAGATACTTGTCAGCCAGCCATGCTTCCACCTGGGCGAAGTCCACCGCCTCCGGGAAGCGCTCCGGGGACTCCTCGGACGTGAAAACCCTGGCCTCGCCCGGCCGAGGGTATTCCGTGAGGCGCAGACCCTTGGGCGTCAGCTTCAGCCCGGTGATCTTCTCCAGCCCCTCCTTGAGCAGTCGGCGATAGATGGAATGTACAGTGGCGCTCTCCGATCCCCCTACCGGATAGTCGTTGGCCTTGGCGGCCGCCAGCAATGCCGGTACCGTCTCCGGGCGGGCCAAGCGGACGAGCGCCCGAGCAGCATCGATCTTCACGTCCACATTCCCGTGATCCAGCAGCGCCGCCACGGCCCATGCCTTGCCGGCGTCGGCCAGCGCCTTGACTTCCTCCTCGTGTCGGCGGCCATCCCTGGGGAAGCCGCTCAAGTCTTTGTCCTGCCCGGTCTTGGCGAGAATCGGCCCGAAATCCAGCCCCGTCGGTCGCTGCCCGCCGTAGCGCCCGATGCTGGCCGGCTCCATCGCGATGGCCTGCCGGACCAAAGCCAGGAACGGGTCCCCCGGCTGCGCGAGCGGCTCCGAGGCCCGCATCGCGGCGGCGACGTCGCTGGCGATCGTGGGCCAATCGTCCCCGCCGGAGCCCCAGAAGAACACCCGCCGTCCGTGCCACAGGCCGATCCCGGCGGCGGCCCCGATCTGCGGGCCTTCCCCAGGCGCCAGATCGGCATACTTGTTTCGTTCGGGCGCGTAGCCGGCGGCCATGATCCACAGGTGCGCCTCGCCGCCCTTGCCGCGCTTCCAGTCTTCGGGCGTGTATCCCTTGCGCTGCCAGACGAGTTCGACGCCTTCGTACGCCTCCCAGTGAGTGGGTTCGACCTTGCCCGTCCGCGACTCTCTGAACTCCCACGAATCCGGCAAGTGAGAGTCAATGCCCTTCCGCAAGATCGCGATTGGCGCGTTCGCCGGCTGGGCTTGTCCTGAGCTTGTCGAAGGGGTGGCGGGAGTAGTTGCAGTCTGCGGGGCGGAAGCCTCTACATGCGGCCGGAACTTGGCCGTAATCGCAGCCAGGATCTCGGAGGCCTGGGCCTCGTCCTCTTTGGACGCGAATTCGTGATAGCTGCTTGTCAATTGCCGGCAGGCGATGCTGAGACTGTGCTCGCCCTCGAAGTGCGTCGGCAGTAGGTAAGGATTGTTTGTATTCTCGCCTGTCCGCTGGCCCCACCATGGCAAACGGCCCATCCGGTTAAGTGTGGCCTCGTTGCCCCGGAACTTCCGCTCCAAGGCCTTGTTGAATTCGACCATCCTGCGATAGTCGTCGGCCGAAACCTTGGGGCCGGCGACAATGATGATCTGGAACGTCTGCTCCTGGGGCATCATCCCGACCGGTGAACTGTATGTGACGCGCATCGGATCATCGCGCGTGACCACCCACGCTTCACCAGGAACAGGATTTCCCACGCCGGGCAAGGTGGCGGCAGGCTTCACAGACCATCCCTTGGGCAGGGACTTGCGAACCTGTTCCAACCATAAGGATGTTGGCTGCGTGGCCGGCGCGCTGGCGGGCTGAGTCTCCGCCGCCGGGGCGTCGGTAGCCTTCAGCGCCGGATCGTCGGACCATCGCATTGGCGTGCTCCGGCCATGGCCTGTGAGCTCCCAGCCTTCCGGCATGCCGGACGTTATCCTCTTTGCCAGGTTCGACATTACTGGCTGCGTTGCAGGTCGAGTCGCCGCCGGGGCCAGGCGCGTGATCCTCGGCCTGCTGGTCAGAATCATAGTGTCTTCGCCGGGCACGGCCGGCTGGGTGGCGGCACCGTCGTCCAAAAGCGGTGAAGTGCCGATGCCGCTGGCCTCGACGGCGTAGCTGTCGTCGAGCCAGTACCTGTGTATGAAGAAGTTGCCGTTCCAGATCGTGCCCGCTTTACCCATCTCCTCCAGCGTCATTCTCTTGGGCGGCAGGACGAGGTACATCTGCCGCACCGTCATGCCCGGCTGAACAAGCTTGGCGAGGTACTCCCATTGCGCCAGCAGAGTGGGGAAGTGCACGGCCTTGACGACACCCGCCGCCTTCCGCAAATCGTCGTCGCTGACCTCCCCGATCACCTCGAACTCAGCGGCCGGCACGTCGAGCTTGCCTTTCCATGCAGTCTGCCCTTCAGACAAGCCGGCCGCATTTGACTGCAGGACCAAGGTGCATCGGCTAGAGTATCGGCCGGGTTTGAGCTGCCACTCGTAGAAGCCGATGGTCAGCCGCTCGTCGCGGTTCTGCTGGGACGTTCCAAGGATTCTGCCGACCTGCTGGCCGGGCGCGACGGAATACCAGGAAGGAGCAGGCTCCGCCCGACGAACCTTGGCTGGCTCGACTTCCTTGCCATCGGCATCGAGCACTTTCCACGCCAGCGCCTGCAATTCGCCGAAATCGACTGACACTGGCTGACTTGAGGTGTTCTCGAACTGCACGCCGACTTCCATGCCCAGCTGTTTTGTGAGATACCTCCCCGCATCAATCCTGGCCCGCAGGCCGTTGACAGGCCGACTCCATTGCGCTTGTACCGGCTGCGTGGCGACTGCCGGCGGCTCGACGGTGAACTGGCAGTTCAGCCGCTCGTGGCGGACGGCGCGAGTCCTGCTATCGAAAGGCGCGGGAACAAGCTGGTCGCCCTTGCGGTCATATTCGTCCAGCTCCAGCTTCACCGTGTACCTGCCCGGCGGTAGGTCCTTGGGCATGTGGCCCCACAGATAGAGGCTCTTGAACTTCTCCTTGCCGGACACGTGTACCGGATTCCCGGCCTCCATGTGCCGGCCGATGTCTTTGTCCTCGTCGATGTATCGCAGGCGGATGGTGATCGTGTGGCCCTGGACGACCTGCTCAGCCGCCTCCAGTGTCCCGCGGGCGGCGTATGTGCCCGCAAGGCGCGCTGACAGCTGCGGGAGCACCAGAACCTCAGGCCCGGCTGCCTTCTCCCCCCCGGCTCGCCTGACGGCTTCGATCGTGTACTCGTACACCCACTTTGGCCCGGGGCTGGCGTGGGGATAGGCGGGGATCCCACAATACATCCCCGCCGGCAGATCGTCCTTGTCCGCAAGCTCGACCGAGTTGACGATGCTCACGTCCCGCCGCGCGGGGCGAGTCGTTGGCTGGGTGGCGGGCTTGGCCCGCGCGGCAAGCGCCGAAATGACACGGACCACGCGATAGAGCTTCACGTCCTCGTCCGACAGTTCTCTGACGCCTCCGCCGCCGAGCAGGCGGGCTTGCTTCCGAGAGTCAGCCTGGCGGTCCATCCACGCCCGGAGCAGGACAAGCACGGCCCGCTCGGTCTCTCCACCGATGGGGTGCTCGATCGAGCCTTCCCTGCCGGGGTAGTCGCCCGTGAAGATGTGCCGGGGCGGCGGCGGATCCATTCGGCTCAACCGTTGATCCATGTAGACGTCCACTGATTTGCCCTGGTCGCCCACCAGCCGCATGAGCGTTGTGCCGCCGTCCTCGTAGAAGCTCACCTCCGTCACTCGCACCGGCGGCGTCAAGCCGAGCGCCTCGGCAGCCGCCTGTATGGCGGCCCGCGTCGGCGGGGGCCCGTAAGGCGACTCAGCGTCAGAGGCACGGAGGAGGGCCAAGGGAACGGCCACGCCGGCCGCGAGGAGGGCGGCGAGGAGAATGCCCACGAGGGCGGAGGTCCAGCGGGTTGTCGGGCCGGCATTGAGGCCCAGCAGGCGGCGGATGCGGGACAGCAGGTTGGCCTTCGCGCCGAGAGTCATGCGTCTGGCCGGAGCCAGTCGGCCGAGAGGCCTGCCCCGTCGGGCCGGGTGGTGAGCAACGGCGACCTCCGCCAGGGCGGCCAGGGCAGCGGCGTAGGTCCGGCCGTCGCCCACGGCCGAGGCGGCCAAGTCGTCGCAGCAGTTCTCGCGTTCGGCGCGGATGCGGGCCGACGCCCACCACATGGCCGGGTGGTAGAACAGCAGCGTCTCGGCCAGCGTCTGGAGCAGGTTGACCAAATAATCGTGGCGACGGATATGGGCCAGCTCGTGAGCGAGGATGGCCTCGACTTGGTTCGGCGCCAGGCCCGTGACGATAGCGGCGGGGATCATCACGGCCGGCCTCAGAACGCCGACGACCACCGGCCCGGCCAGGTCACTTGCGGCTGCGCCGGCGAGTTTCAGAAGTCGAACGGTACGGTGAATTCCAAGCGCGTCCGCCAACCGGCCGGCCCCGACCTGCCACTGGCGTTCGTTTGGGCCGTCGGCGAGCGGCTGCCCCACCCGACGCAGTCGCTGAACTTTCAGCCAGCCGCCCACATGCCACATGGAGCACGCCAGCACGCCAGCCAGCCAGACGGCAACGGCGTAAGGCATGGCAGGTTCCGCCCACGCGGATACGCGGCTCGTCCAGGGCTGCCCATCGCCAGACTGCGCAGCGTCGTCTGCAACCGGTCCAGCAGTAGCAGCAGCGAGGTCAGGTTCCTTCCCCATGTCGGGCAATGATGTTCTCGACGAAGCGTCCTCTCCGAATGTCGCAGCCAACGTCTTCTGCGACACCGGCTCCTCAAAGAGAGTTCGCCATGTTCGTTTCTGCTCATCTGCCGCACCATCACCGCCGGAGGCGTCGACATGCGCTACGGGCACGAAGCCGCCTGAAGTCAGAACAATCAGGCTTGCCTTTCCTTCGCCGCCGAGCCGCCAGTAGCCAACCAGGCGCGGCCGGCCCAAGGCATCCGGCGGCGCTGCCCGCCAACTTCCGGACAAGTCGCTGAGGAATCTCAACCCCCTGGGGGTGCGAGCGAAGATCAGTTGCGGGCCTCTCCCGCCACTGCCGCCGCAGGAGGGGTCGAACACCACGACGGCCTGCTCCCCGCCGGGCACGAGTTCGCGCTGTTTCACTTCGATCACATGGCCTTTGCCAAGGCTGCTGCCAACCACCAGCGCCCGGCACCACGCCTTGGCCTGTTCGAGCGTGGCTGTCCCCTCTCTGAACTCCGCCGGGACGCTCAACGTGCCCTTGCCCCATGAATCATCCTCGGGGTAGATTGCCCTGGACGTCTGCGCCGGTCTGCCCAGGTCCTGGGCGGCAGGTTGCACGACCAGGAACGTCAGCACCGGCGCGGCGGCCATCAGCAGCAGGGCCAGGCAGGCAACAGCGTATCGCACTTGCGGGCCGCGACGCGAAAGCAGCCGAAGCGCCAGCCAGAGCAGCGCGGCAATGGCGGCGCCTTGCCAGAGAAAATGAACCAGCGCCCAGCCGACGCGCTGGGCCCAGTTCGTGTTCAGCAGGTCAGCGAGCGCGTTCATCGGCCGCCTCCTTGTCCTTGAGTAGCTTCTTGATCGCGGCCAACTCTTTCGCGGAAAGGTCGCCCGAAGAAATTGCCGCCACGACGAGTTTCCCGGCCGAGCCGCCGAAGAACGTGTCCACCACCCGCCGCAGGGCCGACGGCCCCGCCTGGCGTCGCGGAACGGTCGGGCGGAAGATGAACTCGCGGCCTTTCTGGTAGTGGCGCAGATGGCCTTTGTCCTCGAGGATGCGGATCATGCGCCCCACCGCGCCGCGCGCGGGCGGGTCAGGCAGTTCCTCGCGGACCTGCGAGATCGACGCCTCGCCTCGGGCGTAGATGATGTCCATGATCTGGCGTTCCCGCCGGCTGAGCTGCGATTGGAGATCCATAGGCCACCGATTCCTTTCGCTTGGACGCCCGTGACGCGGGCGGGTTCCCGTATCGAATAAATACTTATTCGATACGGCCGAGGGATATCAAAACAAATGTCATGAATCTTTGTTCTCTCCCGACCGACGCCGGTCTGCCGCCCGCGCTGTGCGAGCGGCCGCGGCTCAGCGTCCTTTGGCGGTCCTTGCGGCTGGCGAAGCGAACGGACTATACTGCCTCCGGATTCGGCGCGGCACGCCGACGCACGACGCGTGTTCAACAGGTCCCTCGGCGGCGAGGGGGATGATCGGTGACCTCGCCCCCTCCTGTATTCGTATGAACGGCTTTCCCAGAAGAAATCCCCGGGAGCGAGAATGAACAGGACGACACGCTGGATGCTGCTTCTGACGATGACGGCCGGGCTGGGGTGGGCGGCTTGGCCCGCCTCCGCCCAGGATGGCGCACAGGACACGCCGGCAGCCGAAACGCGGCCCGCCACGCGCCCGACCACCCAACCGGGCGACGACGAGGTCACGTCCGAATTCACCAAGTGGATGCAGAAGCTGCGCGAAGGTGGCAGCGTGATCTGGGTGCTGTTCGCCCTGTCGATCGTGGGCGTGGCGTTCCTGATCGAGCGGCTGGTGATGTTGCGCCGCGGCCGGGTCTGCCCGCCGGGACTCGCCGAACAGGCTGACGCTCTGTGGCACAAGGGCGACTACCAGGGCGTCGTCAACGCCTGCCGCCAGAAGCCGAGCACGCTGGCGGATGTGATCGGCTTCGTCGTGCGGCACCGGAACGCCCCGACGGCCGACATCTCCGCCGGCGCCGGCGACGTCGCCGCCCGGGGCATCCGACGGCAGCTCCAGCGGGCGTATCCGCTGGCGGTGGTCGGCACGGTAGCGCCGCTGTTGGGGCTGCTGGGGACGGTCATCGGCATGGTGGAGGCGTTCGACACGGTCCGCGTGGCGGGCCTGGGCGACGTTCGCCTGCTCGGTGGCAGCATTTCCAAGGCGCTGATGACCACGATGGTCGGGCTGATCGTCGCGATCCCGGCCCTGCTGGCCTACCACTTCATCAAGAGCCGCACGAACTCGCTGGCGGTTGAGCTCGAGGAGCAGGCGTCGGACCTGATCAGCGACTGGAAGCTCCAGCCGGCGGACGTGGCGGGCGTCGAGGCGGCCCCGGAGGCCCGGAATGCGAATTAACACCCAACAGGACGACGACAGCGTTGAGGTCCAGATGGCCCCGCTCATCGATTGCATGTTCCTGCTGCTGATCTTCTTCCTGGTGGCGACGACGCTGAAGAAGATGGAGCGGGAGCTGCCGGTGCAGCTTCCGCAGGCGGCCGTCGCCGAGGAAGTCCGCCCCCGCGACCACCTGCTGATCATCGGCGTGGACAGCGTCGGCAACTTCTACGTGAACTCGGAGAACGTCGGCGTCAACGGGCGCGAGGCGTGCCGCGCTGCCATCGGCAAAGCGGCCGGGCAAGGAGTCCCCGTTCGGATCGACGGCGACACGGTGGCGTCGTACGGCCGGGTAGTCGAGGCGCTCAGTTGGTGCAAGGCCCATGGGCTGAGCGACGTGAAGCTGCACATTCGCGACGAGGAACGGAGCCGATAGCGCGAGCGTCCAGAGGGACGAAGTCATGAACAGGCAGGAACACGACAGGCGATACGTGCCCTTCTGGCTGGGCGGGTCGCTGGCGCTGCATGCGCTGGTGCTGCTGGTGCTGTGGCTGACGCCCGCGCGCGACCTGATCATCCCGCCGCCCGAGAAGCGCGACGTGGAGCCGCCCATCCGCGCGGAAAAGGTCGAGCGGATCATTGAGCACATCAAGAAGCGCGAGAAGGTCACCGCCAAGGAGAAGGTCGAGGAGCTGGTCCGCATCGAGCGCCGCATGACCGAGAAGAAGGCCGAGATGATGGAACTGGTCGAGGAGGTAGCCAAGGTCAAGCAGGGGGACGCGCCGCAGGAAGCGCGGGATCTCCAGGAACAGGTGGTCGCTGCGCAGGAGCGCGCACTGGAAGCGCAGAAGGAAGCCCTGGAAGCCCAGCAGGAACACGAGAAGCTGGGCGAGCGAGTTCCGCAACTCGAGGACAAGCTCCAGCAAGCGAAGGTGATGCTCGAGGAGGCCAGAGAGGCCGTGGACCCCGCGCGGCGAGCCCACGAGCAGGCCGATCGCCAGGTGAGCACATCCGAGCGAATTCTGGGGGAGAACAAGGCCGCGCTGGAACAGGCCAGGGCCGCCGGCGACGAAGAGGCGATCGCCGAGGCGCAGAGAACCGTCGAGCGGGAGGCCGGGAAGCTCGAGGGAGCCCGCGCCGAAGCCGAGAAGAAGGCGGCCGAGCGGGTCAGGGCCGAGAAGGAAGCGGGCCTGCCGAAAGCCGAGAAGGCGCTCGCGGATGCCCAGCAGACCTACGACAAGGCGGTGGAAGCATTCAATCAGGCCGGCGCGAAGGTCGAGCGGGCGCAGAAGCATGCGTGGGAAGCGCAGGCCGACGCGGGCGACCTCCAGAAGCAATTGGCGATGGAGCTTCAGTTCACGGGTAAGAGCTTCGAGAACGCGCGACAGGCGCAGGCGGACGCGTCCGAAACGCAGGAACTGGCCGCGCAGGCACAGGACGCAGCGTCGAAGCAGCAAGCCCAGGCGGGCCCCGCGCAGAATGGCCTTCACAAGGCGGCCGAGGCCGCCCGCAACGCCCGCAAGAACGTCCAGCGGAAGACCGACGATCTGGCGAAGGCCGAACGCGGGCTGGCCGACCGCAAGGAGAAGCTGGAGCAGGCGAAGCAGACGGCCAAGGACGCCAAGGCCCGCGCGGCCGAGGCCGCCAAGGCCGCCGAAGCAGCCCAGGCCGCGCTGGCGCAGGCCCGCGAAGAGGCCAACGACAAGCAGACCAAGGCGCTCCGACAGGCCGGGAGGGAAGCTTCCCGAGCACAGCAGTCAGCGGAAAGGGCTGAAGGGAACGTTGAGAAAACCGCAGGCGGCGCCGCCCGAGCCGAAACCGATCTGACGAAGGCGCTCGAGCGGCGCGACAGCACCGAAGCGTCGCTGAAGAAGGCGCAGGAAGACGCGCAGGCGGCCGCGCAGGCGGCGGCCGAAGCAAGGAAGGGCCTCGAGTCGGCCCTTGCGCAAGCCCGGGCCGATCAGCAGGAAGCCCGCGAACTGCAGGCGAAGGCCAAACAGGCCCAGCAGTCGGCGTCACAGGCGATGGCGGCGGCCGAAGCGAAGGCGGCCGAGGAAGCCGCAGCCATCGGCGAGCAGCCGCAACCCGAAGCTGCGGCCGCGCCGAAGGCCGGCGAGGCGGCCCCTGAAAACGCCTCGGAGAGCCTGGCGGGCAAGTCGCTGCCGGAGCTATACGAGCGCGGCAAGCAAGCGGAGAACCGCATCGCCGAGGAGTTCCGTCAGATCCACGCGGCCGACACGGCCGTGAAGACCGGCCAGCCGTACGAGAGCGTGCTGGAGCGGACGCGCGTGGCGAAGGCCGAGCGGCCTTCACTGAACGAGAACGTCCTGACCGGCAAAGCCCGCACGCCGGCGCAGGCGGACGCGTACCACCGCGAGGTGGCCAAGGCGCAGCGCGAGCTGGACTCGATGCTCGACACGGGGCGGCGGTTTGAGACGCAGGCCGGCAGCACGGGGACGGGCGAGGCGACCGGGGAGGCCCTCGGCGAGGGCTCGATGGAGGCGCAGCTCGCGGCCGCCAGGGCACACGAGGAGATCGCCGAGCAGATGGCGACGCTGGCGGAGGAAGAGGCCGGCGCGAGGTACAAGGACCTGTCGGGGCTGATGCGTCAGGCGGCCGCACTGGCATCGGGCAAGGCCACCAAGGGCCAAGCCACCGGCGAATCGGAGACGGGCGAGGGGCAGGGCAAACAGGCCGACGGCGGCAGTCAGGGCGAATCCGAAGGCGAGGGCGAAGGCGCCGGCCCGCAGAGCGAAGGCGGCAACGGCTCATCCGGCGGCTCGAGCCGCGGAGGATTTTCGGCCCCGAGGATCAACGCGGCGTCGAACACCGAGTTCCGCCCGGGCGAGGCGACGGACGAGAACTGGGTGTATGTCGATACGTGGTACATCATCGGCCCGTTCCCGAACCCCAACCGCCGGAACATCGACACGAAGTTCCCGCCGGAGTCGATGGTCGACCTCGACAAATCGTACCCGGGGATGGAGACGCCCACCGACGGCGGGCGCGTCCGCTGGCAGTTCGTCAAGTCGCCGACGGTCCGGATTCGCCCGCCCGACAACGTGCCGTACGCCATCTACTATGCCTACGCCGAGCTGTGGCTCGAGGAGCCCATGGATCTCGTCGTCGCCGTCGGCAGCGACGACTACTCGGAGGTGTGGGTCAACGACTTCCACGTGTGGTCGTCCGGACGGCACCAGAAGAACTGGCGACCGAACGAAGGCTACCGAAAGGTCCATTTCCAGAAGGGCCGCAACCGCATCCTGCTCCGGATCGAGAACGGCTGGGGCACCTGCGCCTACTCGCTGATGGTGTGCCTGTCGGGCAACTGAGCGGCCGGGCCGTGGCGGCGAGGGCGCGTCACCGCTCGTCGAAGTAGTCCTGCCAGACGAGCTCCTGCCTCCGATACTGGGCCGTCTTGGTGAGGTCCACGATCTCACGGTCCGGGTCCGGGCGAAAGGCGACATGGGCGTCCACGAACAGGACTTGGTACCCCTCCTTGTGGTGCTTGTCCACCAACTGCGAGCAGAAGCCGTCGGCCACCACCGCCCAGCTGGGCGGGTCGGTCACGCGCGCCGCCCGACCGGGCAGCGAGGACGTGAACGGATCCTCCCCATTGCCGCAGATGGCGGAACGGTAATGGTACGGCGAGCAGACCTCGTTGACGGCGGAAAGGTCGCCGTCAACCGGCCAGCCGCGGGAACCGCCGGGCGTGACGCTCTTGTCGGTCCAGGACGGGCAGTACAGGGCCTCCGGGCGGGCGAAGAAGCCTTCACGCAGGAGGATCCCGGTGCCGAGGTGATGCGCGATGCCGGGGTTGGCTTGCCAGTAGTAGATATTCCGCAAGCACCCGCCGCTGCCGTTATAGGCCGTCGGCGGACCCGGCGCGAACGATTCGTCCCAGTCCTCGGCGTAGAGGTGGTGCCCCAGCCCGACTCCGCGAAGGTTCGCGGCGCACACCACCCGCCGCGCCAGTTCCTTCGCGCGGTCCAGTGACGGCATCAGGATCGTCACCAGCAGCGCGATGATCGCCACCACCACGAGAAGCTCGATGAGCGTGAACCCGATCTTGCGGCCGTGGCGAGCGGAGGGAAAGGCGGCTCGGCTCGGCCCGGCGAAGGGCGCTGTTCGTGGGGAGCGTTGATGTGTCTTCATGGTTTCGCCTTTGCGCGGAAGCCCTGCCCCGCGCCCATGCCGCCGGTCGCGGCCGACGGCAGCCTGCTCGTCGGCGACGACGTCAACGGCGTCATTTATCGCGTGGCCTGTATTCGTCCGCGCGCGAATCAGCGCCGCGCTCATCTCGCCACAGCCAGGGGGAAGGACGCCCGGCCGTTGTTGCTCTCCTTCGTCAGCTTGCGGGCGGCGCCGCTGCGCGTCTCCTCGACGAGCACCGGGTACGTCGCGCCCCGCCAGTGCCACTGTGAGACCCCGGCGAAGCTGCCCTGCGAATCGACAACGGTGAACATGGGCTTCGTCGGCGCGTTGCGGAGCGTCTGATACACCCACGCGCCGAGGACCTCGGTCCTGCCGCCGCCGCTGGTGGCGATCAGCGTCTGGTCGCGCTCGGTCTTGAGCCCCAGGACCCACAGCGTCCCGCCGTCGTTTTCGTTGTTGGTCTCGCTGCCCGATTCGCTGTTGAGCTGCCGCACCCAGCAGCGGTGCTTGTCGTTCCGGAGGAAGACACTGCCCGCGGAGTCTTCGCAGAACGTCCGGCCCGGCCCGGAGCCGACAAGCACCGCCCGCAGGTTGCGGATGACCACGGTGCGGGACGAGGCGTTCTCGACCGTCACCGAGTGCCGGCCCAGCGGGCGGTCGAGAAGGTCGATCAGCACCACCTCGGGCTTGCCGTCCTCGATGATGAGGCGGAGCTTCTTGCCGCGCGCGGGCTGGACGTACGACGCGGCGCCCTGAAGCCGCCGGATGCTGCCGCCGATCCGCAGCTCCCCGCTGACGATGTAGCGCGCATCCGAGGCGAAGCACAGCACCGACTTGCCCCGGTCCATCGCGTGCCGGATAGCCTTCCGGAAGGCCTCCGTGTCGTCGTTCTTGTCCGTGCCGTCGGCGCCGAAGTCATCCACGCACACCCACTCACCGGAATCCGTCGGCAGCGGCTCGTACGGAGCGTCCTCGACGGGCAGGTTCAGCGATTTCCCCTCCCCGCCGCCGACGCTCACGGGCGCAACGCTCGTCCATTCGGGCACGTGGCCGCCGGGCACGGGCTGGCCCGTCGGCTTGCCGAGCCCCTTCTTGCGGTCATACTCATGCTGCCGGATCGCCACGCCGTACCCATCCGTCCTGACGTTCCGCGCAAAGAGCTGCCCCGCGCATACGACGGCCGGCGCGTCCTTCGCCCCGCCGGCGAGTTGCGAATCCACCAGCACGGTGTTCCCCCGCGCGAAGACGGCCGGGCACGCGTTCGTGCTCGAAAGCCCGCGGATGAACAGCGCCTCGCCGTCGTTGTGGACGCCCCACTTCGCCTGCCCTTTGAGCGTGACGTGCTCGAGGGTCTGCGAGTTGTAGGGGCCGGAGCCGGCCTGGATGCCGACGTCGAAGCCCTCGATTTCCACGTTGCTCACCAGCAGCGGCCCGTTGAGCATGTACGACAGGTCGAGCCCGGCGGCGCCGTGCCCGACGATCCGCACGTTGCGGCACATGCCGTTGTTGTTGGCGTAGAACATCAGCCCGGTGGCGCCGCGGTGCGTGCCCGTGTCGATCGTCACGTTCCGGATGCGGATCTTGAAGTAGTCGGCCGAGACCTTGCCGTCACGAATCAGCCGCACCACCGCGCGCGGCTTGCTCGGGTTGTCGAACCCCTTGGCATCGTCGGCGAGCTTGATCACCACGCCGTCGCGGCTTTGGCCCTGGATGGTCGGGCCGTTGCCGGGGCCGGACGTGTACTGGATCTGCTCGCGCACCAGGTACGTCCCGTTGGGCAGGTACACGAAACTCGCCCGCCGGTCAAAGGCCTTTCTCAGCGCGGCCGTGTCGTCGTGCTTGCCGTCGCCGACCGCCCCGAATGCCTCCTTCACGTCCACCACCTTCATGCTCCTGGGGAAGACCCAGTTCTCCTTCGCCTCCGCTTCCCCCGGCGATTCGGCCCGTGCCGGCACGGGCTGGAGCCCCACCGCATGGATCAAGAGTACGGCCGCCACAAGTGTCAGGTGCTTCATCTTCTGTCTCCGAGGGATTCGGTTGTCATTCTGCGCAAGCTCGCTTCCCACCAGGTAGTGGCCCGGAATTCCCCCGTTCGGCTCGCCGCGCTCGCCTCCGCTTCGCTGCATGACACGCCACGTCTCCTGAACTTACACACAACTAGCTACACGGCTGCCGCAAATACCGCAAGAGAACCCCCCAGCCAAGTAAGCCGCTTGGGGGTCAGTCTTTGCGGGCGGACAGAACGAGGTTCACGTAATGGTCGGTGATGGGCTCACCGGTCAGGCCGAGCGATTTGCAGGCCGTGTGCAGCGTCGGCTCGTCGGGGGCCTCGACCTCCACGAACCGCCCCGCGTCCGGCAATTCGTCCAGCTCCACGAGGCACTCGCCCAGCCGATAGGTCGTCCGCTTCTTGCGGACGGTCACCGTCTCGCCCAGCCCCACCGCCCGCAGAATCTCCAGCACCGGCTCGGGGTCGGCCAGGCGCGTCTGCACCTCCCGGCGGATCTTGGCCCGCCGGCTCGGCCGGCCCGGGCCCTTCGCCGTCAGCAGGGGCCGCGTGTCCACCCGCACCCCGGCCGCCGACCGCAGCCGGCGCGTCCGGCGAATCCGCAGGCCGCAGTCCCGCCTGCGAAGCAGCCCCCCCGGCATGTCGAAGTATGCGTCCGTCTGCTCGACGGTGGAGACGTACTCGCCCCCCTGCCGCCGCAGTGCCTTCCGTACGGCCGCGAAGTCGTCCACGCGATACTTGACTTCGACCTCTTCCCACATGGCCGGCATTCTACCGCTTGCGGCAAACGTCCTCAACGCGGCGGCCGTGAGGCACGCGGGGGATGAGGCCCCTGGCAAGAGACCGAGAACGGCTTCTGCCGTGTGTTTTCGGCGTCGTCAGCGTTTGGGGCCTCTATTGTTCCGCCCGCCACGTTGCCAGCCGAAGATGCGGAGCGGGTAGAACAGGCGGCTCGCGACGCCGGCGTTCGCCTGCGACCACATCACGCGGATAAGGTCGCGGACGCGGCGCGCGCCGGGGTCGGGCATGCCGATCAGCCACAGCAGTCCCGAAATCCGCGCGAGCACCGACAGGGCGAACACCGCGTGCCAGTTGCGCCAGTAGAACGGACCCAGCGTGACCGACCGCCCCGCCAGCAGCCACGCCACGCCCCCGCCGACGACGCCGCCCACCAGCCCGCCCAGGCCGATCAGCACCGACGACGCCGCGACGTACTTGCTCCGCCCCGACCCGTCGGAGAAACTCAGGATCACGCCGGTCTGTGCCAGGTGTACGCCGCTCCAGCAGCCCGAGCCGATCAGGATGGCCGCCAGCCCGCCGAGATACGCCCCCACCGGGTCGGCCGGCGTCAGCCACACCTGCCCGAACCACCCGGCGACGCCATTCACGGCGTCCAGCAGAAATTGCGGCGCGGGCGTCTCGCGCGTGACGAAGAACCACGGCAGCGCCGAGAAGCACGTGCCGAACGTCGCCAGGATCAGCACGGGCCGGCGGCCCCAGCGGTCGATGAGCCTGCCCCAGGCCTTGGCGGTCAGGAAACCCGTCACCGCCCCGACGGCCATGAACAGAATCTGCGCCGCCAGCTTGCTGAAGCCCAGGTTTTCCAAGGCGTTGAGCAGGAAGAACGCCCCGCCGACGGCCATCGCGAAGGCGACCGTCGCGCCGTACAGCACGTACCGCCGGAACACACGGTCGCCGAGCGGCTCGAGGAGCAACTGCCGCACCGGCGCCCAGAGCCACCGCAGCACGTAGCCGGCGTAGCCGGACGGACTTCGCCGCCGCGGCGGCCCCACCCGGAAGTCGAACGCCGGCGGCGGGAGCCTGTCGCGCGTCGTGCGGCGGAGTTCCCGAATCCGGTGGAACAGCAGAATGTCCGTCACGCCGAAGATCGCCGCCACGGCGAAAATAGCGCAGATCACATACAGCAGCACGGGCTGGGCAGCCGCCGTCTCCGGCCGCGACTCGTCAATCACCGCGTCGAGCAGAACGCCCACGAGCACCACCACCGCCACCCGAACCAGCGTGGACAGGCGGGACCGAACGGCCATGTACCTCCCGCGAATCCGCCGCGGAATCAGATCGCCCATCCACGTCCAGAACGCCGGCGTCCCCATGGCGTTGAGGAACCAGCTCAGCCCCAGCACCACGAGCAGCACCACAACGGCCGTCCCCGACGGAATCGGCAGCACGAACGGAAGCACCGCCGGCACCAGCCACAGCGCCCGCGACAGCGTGACGCAGTCGATGAACTGGTACTTCCGCAGCCCGGTTCGCTCGACCAGCACGGCCGCGAAGAGCTGTCCGATCGTCGCCGCGAACGGAAGCGCCGCCAGCAGCCCGAAGTGAAAATCGTTGAACCCCAGCATGCGGCAGAAGACGGGGATGTGGCTCCCGGAGACGCAGGACATCCAGACGACGCCGAACATCCAGGCGGTCGTCACCGTCCGGAGCGATCTACGCAGTTCGGGCCCGCGGACGCTGAGCGCCGGCAAGACCTCGTAAGATTTCCTCCGCCAGGGCATCGCACTCGCCTGCCGGGTCCCGTCTCGCTCGGTTGAGCCGCGGGCAGGCCTTCCGGACGTTCGGCTGCCGCGCCCGCCCGGAACCAATTCCGCGTACCATACGCTCCCCGCGCGGGGGCACAACCCCCTGCGTACGGTTTTGCGCGCATTTCGCGCGGCTTGCATTTCGGACCCCGACGAGTACGCTGGAAGGACCGGTTGGTGGGTCGCGCCGGCCGGGGCATCTCGGGAAAGGAACGAACCATGAGGCACGCTGCACGCCTTCCCCTCCTGTGCCTGGCTCTCGCCGCCGCAATCCTGCTCTCGGCAGGCTGCGAAGACGGCCCGTCACGGCGTTCGCGCCGTGGGCGGCGTCGCGATGACGAAGACGATCGCCGCAGCCGACGCGACGACCGCGGCGGCCGGGCCACGGACGGCCGCGCTGCCGGGCGCCCGGCCAACGAGACCTTCGCGGTGCGGCACATGCCTCCCGATGCGATCATCGTGTCCTATGCGGGCCGGATCCCGCTGTCGCAGTGGGAAGCGATCCGCAACTACTTCGACCAACGGCTCGATAGCGAGAGCGACAAGAGATTCCGAACCATAGCCGAGGCAAGCGGATGTCGGGGGATCGCCAGCTACTCGCGGCCGGGGCAATACTACGCGGGCTACACCACCGCGCAGGTGATCTTCGGCAGCCTGGAGGCCCTCGCGCGCGCCCATGTCCCCGATCATCGCGGCACGGTGCAGGGCATCGAGTACCTCGGCTACAACAAGGAGGCGTTCGACTTCTTCACCGGCCAGACGGGTGTGCTGGGCGTGCACTACGTCGCCCAGCCGGCGAACAAGCTCTTCGTCATCTCCGCCGCCGAGGACGGCGTCAAGGCGGGCATCGAGCGGGCCCTTGCCGACTCGCCGGCCACGTGCGACCCCGACTTGGCGGCGGTGCTGGATGAACTGGCGAGGCTTCCGGTGTTCATCGCGGCTTGCGGGGAGGCGCGAGAGATGAATGTGAACGCGTACTTCCCGTCAGAGGCGAAGGCCGTCGGCCATGGATTCGATCTCTCGCGGCAGCCCAGGAAGTACCGGGCCATCTTCGTTTGCGGCAGCCGGGACGCCGCCAACCGCGTCTTCCTACATGTGATGGGCAATCTGCGGCGATCACAGCACCGCATGGGGGCCAAACTCACCTGGGACAACGACCGCACCGTCCGCCTGGAAGACACGGTCACGGGGCAGAACATCGAGCGGTACTTCGAGGACCCGCTGCGCCTCAAGCTCTACATGGAGGGCCGCGAGCCCTAGACCCTGACGGGGCGCCCCGCCGGGCCCCTCGCCCGGAGAAGCGAAAACCAACGCCCGCGACCGGTCACGCTCCGCAACTCCGACCGTTACGCCGCATGAAAAAACCCCGTCGGGTCAGAGACCTAGCGGCCGTACGAGGGTTGTACCGGTTGTGTTCCACCGTGCATGACGGGGCGGCCGGGCTTTCATTCCGTACTCCGGTGCGCCCATACGAACCATCGCAAGCGCAGCAAGCCCCTTGGGAGAAACAGAGATGGCAGAAAACCCCAACGCGTCGCCGGCGCAACCGGCAGGATCGAAGATCACGCAGTCGGATGACATCGAGGCGGTCAAGGCCCTCAACGAGGCCTACAAAAAGATGACCGACCAGGTGTCGCGCGTCATCGTCGGGCAGAAGAAGGTTGTCGAGGAGGTGCTGGTGGCGATCTTCTGCCGCGGCCATGCCTTGCTGGTCGGTGTGCCGGGCCTGGCGAAGACGCTGCTGATCAGCACGCTGTCGCAGGTGCTGGACGCCAGCTTCAAGCGGATCCAGTTCACGCCGGACCTGATGCCGTCGGACATCACGGGCACGGACGTGCTGGAAGAGGACCGGACCACGGGCAAGCGGGTGTTCCGGTTCGTGCGAGGCCCGCTGTTCGCGAACATGATCCTCGCCGACGAGATCAACCGCACGCCCCCCAAGACGCAGGCCGCCCTGCTCGAGGCCATGCAGGAACGAATGGTCACCGTCGGCGAAGAGACCTACAAGCTGCCCGACCCGTTCTTCGTGATGGCGACGCAGAACCCGATCGAGCAGGAAGGCACCTACCCACTGCCCGAGGCCCAGCTTGACCGGTTCATGTTCAACATCACCGTGGACTACCCCGACGCCGGCGAGGAACTCCAGATCATGAAGCAGGTGACGGGCACCTACGAAGCCGACCTGGAGGTGGCGCTGACGCACGCGGACATCCTGCGGCTGCAGGAAATCGTCCGCCGCGTACCGGCCGGCGACCACGTGTTCGAGTACGCGCGCAACCTCGCCCGGGCGAGCCGGCCCGGAACGCCCGAGGCGCCGGAGTTCGTCAACGAGCTGGTCAACTGGGGCGCCGGCCCGCGGGCGGGCATCTACATGATGCTGGCGGCCAAGGCCCGGGCGATTCTGCACGGGCGCTACCACGCCACCACCGAGGACGTCCGCGAGGTGGCGCTGCCGGTGCTGCGGCACCGCGTGCTGACGACGTTCAACGCCGAGGCCGCAGGCATCACCTCCGACGAGGTGGTCATGCGGATGCTCTCGGAGGTCCAGCCGCCGGTGGAAGAGACGGCCGTCGCGTAAATTGGAACCGTCGGGCAACGCTGAAAGGCTGACATGATACAGCGAACGGACGTGCCGGATTACATGCGGCTGCTCGACCCGGCCGCCTTGGCCAAGATTCAGCGGCTGGAGCTGATCGCCCGCGGCATGGTGGAGGGCTTCGTGTCGGGGCGCCACAAGAGCCCGTTCAAGGGGTTTTCGGTGGAGTTTGCCGAGCACCGGCAGTACGTGGCCGGCGACGACACCCGAGACCTCGACTGGCGGGTATACGGCAAGAGCGACCGGTACTACATCAAGCAGTACATCGAGGAGACGAACCTCCGGGCGACGATCCTGCTGGACGCGTCGGGTTCGATGAAGTACGTAGGCGACCAGGCGTCGGCGCACGGGGGCCGGTCGCTGTCGAAGTTCGAGTACGGGCAGTACCTGGCGGCGTGCCTGACGCACCTGCTGATCAACCAGCAGGACGCCGTGGGGCTGGTGACGTTCGATACGGGCATCCGGCGATACATCCCCGCCCGCAGCCGGGTGAGCCACCTTCGGATCATCCTGGAGGAGCTTCACAAGACCGAGCCCGGCAAGGAAACGCGCCTGTCGCCGATCTTCCACGACATCGCCGAGCGGGCGCACCGCCGCGGACTGATCATCGTGATCTCCGATCTGTTCGACGACCCGGAGGCAATCCTCAACGCCCTGCACCACTTCCGCTACCGCAAGCACGAGGTGCTTCTGCTGCACCTCATGGCGGAGGAGGAGCTGACGTTCCCGTTCACCCAGTTCACGGACTTCCGCGGGCTGGAGACGTCGGGCCAGCGCGTGCAGCTCGACCCGCGGGCCGTCCGCGCCGAGTACCTGCGCCTCGTCCGCCAACACGTGCGGCGGATCGAGATGGGGTGCGGGCAGATGGCGATCGATTACGTGCAGCTATCCACCAAGCAGCCCTTCGAGGAAGCCCTGGCCTACTACCTCGCCAGCCGCAAGAGCACCGGCAAGTCGGGGCGGTACACATAGCGCCTCGAACAGGCGATCCGGGAAGGTGACGTAAGTGAACTTCATCAATGCCATGATGCTGATCGGCCTGGCGGCCGTGTCGATCCCCATCATCATCCACCTGCTGAACCGTCGGCGGGCAAGGGTGGTGGACTGGGGCGCGATGCGGTTCCTGCTGGGCTCGGTCGCCGCCCGCAACCGCCGGATCATGATCGAGGAGATCATCCTGATGATCCTGCGGTGCCTGCTGGTGGCGCTGGTCGTGCTGGCGATCGCGCGCCCGTTCGTGCCGAAGGACGCGATGATCCCCTGGTCGCTCGTTCTGCCGGCGTTTTTCGCGGCGTTCATCTGCATCGCCATCGCCGGGGCGGCGTGGATCTACCGCAAGCTGCGCGTGACGCTGCTGCTGGTGGCGGCGGGGCTGCTGGTGCTGGCGGGCGCGGCGTCGGCGTCGGAGTACTTCCTGCAGCGGAAGATCTGGCCGGCCGACCGGGGCGGGCGCGACGTGGCCATCGTGATCGACGGTTCCACGTCGATGGGGCTGCGGCGCGAGGGGCGGTCGAACTTCGAGTCGGCCGTCGAGGAAGCGAGGAACGTCGTCGAGGCCTGCGCGCCGTCCGACACCATCAGCCTGTTCGTCGCCGGCTCCATGACGCGCGAACTGCTGCCGGGCCCGACGTCCGACCGCGGGCAGATCGAGGCGGCGCTTCGCGACATCCGCCCCGCGGGCGGGTCGCTCCGCGTCCTGCGAGCGTTCGACCAGGCCATCGGCGCCATCCAGGGCGGGCACAACTCCGTTAAGAAGATCGTCCTCCTGAACGACGGGCAGGACGTGGGGTGGGAACTCGCCAACGGGGACGACTGGAAAGCCCGCGCCGACCAGTTGACCGCCGGCCGAAGCGGCGGCGCCCGACGGCCGCAGATCATCTGTCGCACGCTGCCCATCCCCGAGCAGGTGGCCAATGCGGCCATCGAGTCGGTCAAGTTCTCGCATGAGGTCATCGGCACCGGACGGGCGGTGAAGATCGACGTGGTCGTCCGCAACTACGGCACGATGCCCGTGTCGCCCTCGCACATCGAGATGCACGTCGAGGGGCTCACCGAACAGCCCCAGCCCGAAAACGTCCGCGAGATCCCGCAAAACGCCAGCCAGATCGTCAGCTTCGAGCACCGGTTCGACCAGCCCGGCCCGCACGTGCTCACGTTCCGGTTCGCGGGGTCGGACGATATCCCCAACGACAACGCCGCCGTCCGGGTGGTGGACGTGATTGATCGGCTGCCGGTGCTGGTGGTGGACGGCTCGCCGTCGGATCGGTTCGAGAGCAGCGCGGCGGGGTACCTGGAGTTGGCCCTGTCCGTGAAGGAGGAGAATCCCGACACCCGCGGGCGGGCCGACGAGGAGGACGAAGAGCAGGTCCGGAGCATCATCGAGCCGAAGGTGATCCCGGTGACCGACCTGGCGCGGGAGAAGGACTTCTCGCAGTACCGCGCGGTGATCCTGGCGAACGTGCCGCTGGTGCCGACGGCGTCGGCGACGGAGTTGGCGAAATACGTCACCGAGGGCGGCGGGCTGCTGATCGCCCCGGGGAACCGGGCGGAGGCGGACTTCTACCACGAGTGGATGAACGAGACGGGGCGGCGGCTCTGCCCGGCGCGGCTGTCGGACGCGCGGGAGCACTCGGCCGACGGCGTGGCGATGTCGCTGAAGAGCTTCACGCACGGGGCGCTGCTTTCGATCATCGAATCGGGCGAGTCGGACGCCGAGGACGCGCGGGTGTCGGCGTGGTGGGGGCTTTCGAGTTTCGACCGGGAGAAGCTCTCCGTCCGGGCGACGCTGAAGAACGGCTCGCCGCTGATCGTCGAGCGACAGGTCGGCGACGGAACGGTGCTCATGACGGCGATGGCCCTGCACGCCGACGATACGAACCTGCCGCGGCGAAACTTCTTCGTTCCGCTCGTGCACGAGCTGACGTACGTCCTCGCCGGCGCGGGCGCCCGAAGTCTCAACATCCGCCCGGGCATGGAGATCGCCCTGCCCGAGGCGACCGGGGCCGCCAAACGCGCGGCCGATGAGGTCGAGGTCGTCAAGGCGTCTATCGACGAGGCCGGGCGCGAGGCCGACGACGGGCTCCTGCTGCCCGTCGCCGTCGAATTTGACGACAACGGTCGGGTCGCCAAGCTCGCCTTCACCGCCACCAGCGAACCCGGGCTGTACCGCTTCCGCCTGCCCGCCGAACTGGCGGGGGACCTTGCCGACACGCCGGCCGAGCAGAAGGGCCTGCCGTTCGTCGTCACCGACGACCCGGCCGAGAGCAGCCTCGCCACGCTCCAGGAAGGCGACATGGACCGCCTCCGCGAGCACCTGAAGGGCGAGGACGGCGAGGCGGCGGTGCGTCTCGACGTGGCCGCCAACACGGGCGAGTTGACGGACATGGTGATCGGGCACGTGCCCGGCGAGGAGATGTGGAAGTACCTGGCGGTGGCGGCGCTGCTGGCGCTGGTCGGCGAGATCGGCCTGACGCGGTGGATCGCCGCGCAGCGGAAGGCGCACTCGGCGGAGACGGTCACCTTTGGGCACGCAGCCGAAGAGGCCCGCAGCTTCCGTGCCCGCGCCAGGGAAATGGTCCAGGTACCTACTGAACAGCCGCAGACGGCAGGGAGATCGTGATGCTGGCGGTCCAGGAACATACGGTGCTGCCCCCGAGCTTCTCGACACCCGTGGTCTGCCTGCTGGCGCTGATCGCGCTGGGGGCATGGGTGGCGTCGCACTGGCTGCGACGACGGCTGCCGGCGAGCGGCGCCGTCCGCGGCGCAGCCTTTGCCGGGCGCGTGGGCGTGGGGATGCTGGCGGTCCTGGCGGTTTGCCAGGCCGCGATGCGCTTCCACGTCCTGCTCACAACCAACTGGCCGCTGTGGACACTGGCTCTGCTCGGCGCGGCGTGTGTCGAGACGCTGGTGTGGCTCTACGGGCTGGAGCGCAAGATCGTCTCCCGCAGGACCGGCGCGGCGCTGGCCGTGCTGCGGGCCGCACTCGTCCTGCTCGTCATCGCCATGCTCACCCAGCCGGTCTTCTCCGTGGACCTCAGCCACGAACTCCGCCGGGCCGTCGCCGTTTTGGTGGACGATTCGGGCTCGATGCACATCGCGGATAGGCAAATGACGCCGGCCGAAAAGGCACGCCTCTGCCAGATGCTCGACATCGCCGGCGCCGAGCGGGAACACCGACTCGATGAGTCGGTCGCCCGGCTGGACGCCGCGGATGCGGATCTGCTGGACAGGTACGAGGACATCAAGGCGCTGGGCGCGGTGCAGGACACCGCGGCCGTCCAGAAGCGCCTTGAGCAGCAGCGCGAAGCCCTGCACAAGGCCATCGAGGACGCCCGCAAGACCGTCGAGGCGGAGATGCTGGCGGTATCCAAGGCGCTCGAGGCCCGCGCGGGCGGCCAAGAGGCCATGGCCGACATGTCGGCCGCCAAGGCGCAGGCGGATGAACTGCGCGGGAAGCTCGACCGGCTGCTGGCGCTGACGGCCGAAGAGGAGAAAGACTCGCTCGCCGCGAAGCACGGCGAGTTGCTGGGCTTGTTCAGCGCGGCCGCGGGGCTGCTGGAACGGATGACGGACAAGCTGGAATCGGCGGGAACGCTGGCGGACGAGGCCTGGTACGCGTCGCTCGCGCCCGAGGCGAAGGCCAAGGTGGACGCGGCGACCGCGAGAACCCGCATCGAGCTGGCACGGCAGGCCTTCAGCCAGACCGCGGACGGCAGGGACGAGGGCGGCGTCCCCGTCGTCGAGGTGCTGCGGACGAAGGGCTACGCGCTCAAGATGCTGCGGTTCGCGCGCGGCCTGGACGAATTCGACCCGTCGGCGGCGTCGCAGGGCAACGCGGATTCGCCGGAACGCCAGGAAAGCCGCGGCGGCATGGCGCTCGAGGAGATCGCCTCCGGCGCGGGTCAGGGCAAGGAACTGACGACGGCGTTCCTGATCACGGACGGGCAGTTCACAGACCGGGAGCGGGCGATGGAGGCCGCCCGACAGCTCGCGGCGCAGAACGTTCGCCTGAACACGGTGGTGGTCGGCCCGCAGAACCCGCCGCGCGACGCGGCCATCCTGTTCGCCGACGCCCCCGCCAGCGTGTACGCCAAGGACAAGGTGCAGTTCAAGATCGACGTGAAGCTGGACGGGCTGCCCGGCGAGCGGGCGCGGGTGGTGGCCCGCAAGTACAAGACGAAGCTGAACGACACCGGCGAGCAGGAGAAGGTCTTCCTCGGCAAGGAACTGGCGGAGGACATTTCGGTGCCCGACGGCATGCAGAGCTTCGAGGCGCGGGTGGAACTGACGGACGAGGAGACGGATGAGGTCGGGATGTACAACTACGACGTCCGCGTCGAGCCGGCGACGGGCGGGACGTTTTCGGGGGAGGTCTTCACGGAGAACAACCACTCCCCCGTGGCCGTGTCGGTCAGCGACGACCGGACGAAGCTGCTGTACATCGAGGGGCGTCCGCGGTGGGAGTTCCGGTACGTCAAGAACCTGTTCTCCGACCGTGATCCGACCGTGCAGATGCAGTACGTGCTGCTGGAGCCGGACCAGATCTCGGGCGTCAAGCGCGAGCGGATTGTCCCGGCCAGCGCCTCTCGCCCGTACGGCGAGGTCGAGGCCACCGTCCTGCCCGGACACAGCAAGGCCTTCGAAGGCAAGGACGAGGAGTTCGTTCGCGAGTGGCTCAAGTTCGACGTGATTATCCTCGGCGACGTGGGCCCCAAGGCCCTCGGCAAACGGGACATCCACGCCCTGCACGAGTTCGTTGCCGAGCGCGGCGGCACGCTCATGGTCATTTCCGGTCCGCGATACATGCCGCACGCGTACACCGGCACGGAACTGGAAAACCTGCTGCCCGTCCTGTTCAAACCCATCGACGAGTTGATCGCCGCGGCCGAGGCGGCGGAGGACGCCGAGGGGCTCGGCCGCCGCGGGCGAGCGTTCAGGTTCACCCTTACCGAGGAAGGCGAGCGGCACACGATCCTCCAGCAGCGCGAAGACGCCGAGGAGAACCTCGAGCTGTGGCGGACGATTCCCGAGATGTACTGGCGGTACCCGCTGGAAGACACGAAGCGCGGGGCCACGGTGCTGGCGTACGCCATGCCGCCCAAACCCCCGGCGTACATGGCGATGACCGGCGACGAGGTGAACCACGAAGTACTCCGCCAGCGCGAGGAGTTTCAGCGGACCCACGCTCTGGTCTGCACGCAGAAGTACGCCCGCGGACGCGTGTTGTTTCTGTCCACCGACCGCACGTGGCGGCTGCGGTACCGCATCGGCGACGCGTATCACCACAAGTTCTGGGGCCAGGCCATGCGCTGGGCGGTCGCGGACAAGCTGCCCGTGGGCACCAAGCGCGTCCGCATGGGATCGAGCAAGGTCCGCTACCAGCCCGACGAGGCGGCCACGGTCGAGGCGAAGGTCCTCGACCGGAACCTCGACCCGCTGCCCGACGTGGATGTCGAACTCGACGTGTATCGCGAGAAACCCGACGGCACGACCGAGAAGGTGATCAACCGGGCGAGAATGCGCCCCGTCTCCGGCTCGCTCGGACGCTACGAGATCGACCTCGGGCGACTCGGCGAGGTCTATGGCGAGGGCAACTACCGAGCCGAGATCGCCTCCGAGGCCGTGCGCGCCATCCTTCGCGAAGAGAAGCAGGCCCGGGAAGTCGTCCTCCGCTTCCGTGTGGACCGCATCCTGACGGCCGAGCAGAAACGCCTCACTGCCGATACCAGCACGCTCCGGGAGCTGGCCGCGATCACGGGCGGCGAGATGATGTACCCGCACGAGTTGCCGGCGGCCGTGGCGGCGCTGGGCCCGGGGCTGGAGGCGACCGACGACCGGCGCGAGTCGTCGCTGTGGGACTCCTGGCCGCTGATGGTGTTGATTGTGCTGGCGGCGACGGCGGAGTGGGTCATCCGCAAGCGAAGCGGCCTGGCCTGACGAACTGGTAGAGCGAGTGTTCCCCGCCGCGGCGGGGCGGATGTGACAGCGGAAAGGAATCAATCATGACTCGGACGATGCAGGCGGACAGCGCCGGAGTCGTTCCGGAGACCATCGTCGCGACGCTGAAGCGCGTCATCTGGCGGTCGCGGCTGGTGATCACGATGCGCGGCGTGGCGGCCGTCCTGGCGACGGCGCTGGTGTCGCTGCTGATCATCATGGGGCTCGACCGCTGGATCGTGTTCTTCGCCAGTTGGCCGCGCTGGCTGCTGACGTTGAGCGCGTTGGGCGCGACGGTGCTGGCGGTGATGTGGTTCCTGCTGCGCCCGCTCGCCAAGACCTTCACCTTGCGGGGGACCGCCCGGGTCATCGAGCAGCGGCACCCCGAGCTCCAGGAGCGGATCAGCTCCACCGTCGAACTACTCAGCAGCAAGGACGCTCCGGAGCTTCGCGGCTCGGACATCCTGATCCGCGCCCTGGCGACGGAAGCGATCACCGAGGTCCGCGCCGTCTCGCCGCGTCGCGAAGTGACGTACCGCGCGGCGAGGCCCTTCCTGCTGACGGCCTTCGCGGTCATCGGCGTGCTGGTGATCCTGTCGGTCGTCTGGCCGCGCGACACGTGGACGCAGCTCAAGCGCGTCCTCGTTCCGTCGCTGAACGTCGCGCGGGTTTCGAGCGACCAGATCAACGTGAACGTCGTCGAGGGCGATTCCGTCCGCGTCCTGAGCGGCAAGCAGTACGTGCTGCTGCGCGGCGAATCGATGCGCGTGCAGGTCGAGGTCACCGACCGCGCCGTCCGCGGCGCTGAATTCCGAACTCGCGTCGGCGACGACGAAACCGTCGCGCGCATGAGCGCCGTGCCCGTCGAGGGCGACGCCTACCCGCGGTTCGAGTACGTCACGCCCCCCGCCCCGCCGGGCGACTTCCAGTTCCGGATCCACGCCGGAGACGCGCTGACGGCGTATTACGCCGTCCGCGTCGTTCCCCGCCCGGCCGTCGAGGCGCTGGAACTCACGCTCGAGTACCCGGACTACATGGGCCGCCCGCCCCGAACGATGACCTTGTCGCCGGGCGAGCCGTCGCAAGCGTACATCGGAACGAACGTGTCGGTGCGGGCGCGGCTGAACAAGCCGGTGCCTTCGGGCGCGGCGTCGGCCGTCGTCAACGACGAGCCCGAGGAGTTGACCCGCCTGGACGACAGCGCGTTCGCCCTGTCGCTCGACGTTCGGGACGTGGGCAGCATCCGGTGGGACCTGGAGTTGAAGGACGAGTACGGCTTCCGCAACATCCCGACGACGAACGTACTGGAGGCCGTGGCCGACGCCCGTCCGTCGGTCGAGGTGACCATCCCCAACGCCGACAAGCTGAACATGCCCGACGACCGCACCGTGCGTCTCCAACCCGGCGGGAAGCTGCCGTTCGAGTACGCGATGGAAGACGACGTCGGCCTGAGCCAGGCATGGGTCGCCACGACGGTCAACGGCAAAGACCTGCCCGACGCCGCGATCGCCCTGCCCGCGGGGAAGGCCCGCGCGACCGGCCCATACCTGATCGACCTGGGGCAGCCGCAGTTCGCCGGGGCGCGGCGGGTGACTTTCCAGGTGCTGGCGACCGACAACCTGCCCGGGCGGCAGGAATACGGGCGCAGCGAGCGGTACACGCTGCTGCTCGACGTGGAGGCCGAAGGCTACTACCGTCAGGTCGCTGCGGGCGAGGAAGAGGCGATCCGCAACTCGCTGAAGGACATCCTCGCGAAGCTCCAGACGGCCGAGAAGCACTCCGGCAAGCTGCTGAAGGAAGTGCCGAAGGCCAAGGGGCTGGCGGCCGACCTGCCCGAGCGGGTGCGGAACCCGGTGTCGGGGGTGACGCTGAACCTGGACGAGGCGCGCCTGACGACCAACGCGTTGAGTGCGCGGCTGACGCAGGAAGGGACATACCTGGGGCTGTCGCGCGAGCTGGCGGAGTTGTCGGAACAGCAGATCGCCGTGGCGCACAACTTCGCGTCGCAGGTGCTGCTGAACGACCAGCCAGACGCCCGGGTGCAACTGGCGAAGAACGCCGACCTGAAGATCAAGCGCGCGATTGAAATCGTCAAGCAGATGCTGGCCGCCCTGCACGAGATGGTGGAGACGGCCATGCAGGAACGGATGCTCCGCGACCTGTCGGCCGAGCAGGCCCGCCTCGCCGAGGCCGCCATGGAGGCGCAGATGGGCACGCCGGCGGACTTTCTGGGAATCGAGTCGCCGCTGCCGGGCGGGCTCGACATGCCGCTGACGGAGGAGGAATGGAAGGCGATGCAGAAGGCGCTGGCGGAGCAGCTACGCGAGATGCTCCCGCAGACGCCGGGCGCGATGGAAGCCCTGCTGGAGCAGGAGGCCGCCCGCACGCAGAACCTCGCGGAGCAGGCGGGCCTGCTGAAGAGCGAACAGGAGCAATTGGCGCTGGAGGCGGCGCAGATGGCCGCCATCGAGCAGCGCCTGGCGGAGTTGGCGGCCAAGCAGGCGGAACTGGCGAAGAAGGCGGCAACGGAACTCGCCCCCGCGTTCGAGCAACCGATGGCCGGCGCGGCCCAAGCCCTCGCCGAGCACAAGCTGCCGCAGGCGATCGCCCAGCAGCAGGCCGCAGAACAGGCGCTTGGCGAGGTCGCCCAGGGCCAGCCGCTGCCCACCACGCCGCAGCAAGCGGGACAGCTTCCGGGCACGCCGCAGCCGCCCGCGGCCGGGCAACCCGCCGCCGCTGCACAGCCGCCTGCGGCCGGTCAACCACCCGCTGCCGGACAACCGCCCGCCGCTGGACAACCGCCCGCCGCTGGGCAACCGCCGGCTGCCGGACAACCGCCCGCTGCCGGACAACCGCCTGCCGCCGGACAACCGCCTGCCGCTGGACAACCTCCCGCCGCCGGAGCGCCCCCTGCTGCTGGTGCGCCTCCTGCTGCCGGAGCGCCCCCTGCTGCTGGTGCGCCTCCTGCTGCCGGTGCGCCCCCCGCCGCCGGAGCGCCCCCTGCTGCTGGTGCGCCTCCTGCTGCCGGTGCGCCCCCCGCCGCTGGCGCGCCCCCCGCTGCCGGTGCCCCCCCCGCTGCTGGTGCGCCTCCTGCTGCCGGTGCGCCCCCCGCTGCCGGTGCGCCCCCCGCTGCTGGTGCGCCTCCTGCTGCCGGTGCGCCCCCCGCCGCTGGCGCGCCCCCGGCAACCGCGCAGCTTGCTGAGGGTCAGCCCGCGGCCACTGGTGCGCCGCCCGCCGCAGGCGCCCCCCCCGCTGCCGGTGCGCCCCCCACAGCCGGCCAACAGGCCACAGCCGGGCAGATCGCCCAGGAGCAAGCCGCCCTCCGACAGGAAGCGCAGGCCCTGATGGGCGAGCAGCAGGCACTTCAGCAGCAGCAGATGGAGCGTCTGCTCGCGGAGCAGCAGCAGATCGCCGCGGAAGCGGCGCAACTCGCCGACCAGGCGCCGATGGCGACCACGGCCGCCCAGCAAGCAGGTGAGGCCGCCCAGCAGCTTGCCGCCGGCGATGTGCCCGCGGCGGCCGCCGCGGCGCAGCAGGCCGCGGCCGAGATGGCACAGATGGCCGGCGCCCCGGCGCCGGCGGCGCCCGCGCCCGGCGCCCCTGCCCCTGGCGCCCCGGCCCCTGGCGCTCCGGCGCCTGGCGCTCCGGCGCCTGGCGCCCCCGCCCCTGGTGCTCCAGCCCCTGGCGCCCCGGCCCCCGGCGCTCCGGCGCCTGGCGCTCCGGCGCCTGGCGCCCCCGCCCCTGGTGCTCCTGCTCCTGGCGCCCCGGCGCCTGGCGCTCCCGCACCTGGTGCTCCTGCACCTGGCGCTCCTGCTCCTGGCGCCCCCGCCCCCGGCGCTCCAGCCCCCGGCGCCCCTGCACCTGGCGCGCCGATGGCTGGCACGGCGGCGCCCGGCGCTCCCACCCCGCCGGTGCCCGGCACACCGGCCCCGGCCGCACCCTCACCCGCAGCCCCCTCCCTGGGCAGCGGACACGAGGCCGGCGGACAACCTTCCGTGCCCACCGCCCTGCCCGGCGCTCAGGCGAACGCGGCCGCCCCGCCGCCCGCTGCCCCTGCGGCGGCCAGCAGCGGTCCGCAAGCCGTCCCACCTGAGCTCTGGCAGCAGGCGGCCGACCTGTGGAAGCAGCAACAGAACGTCGCCGAACAGTTGCAGCAGCTTGCCGGGAGCAACCCGCTCGGCGCGACGGCCGCCCAGCAGACGGCCATCGCCGAGCAGGCCCAGCAGCTCGCCCAGATGGCCGGGCTCATCCAGGAACACGCCCAGGACCTCGGCCTGACACCGCAGGCGCAGCAGCTCGCCAGCCAGGCCGCCGACCAGGCGACGATGGCGGCGCTGGCCTCCGCGATGGCGCAGGCGCAGCTCGGCGCGGCCCCGCCGGCTCCGCCGGCCGCCGCACCCGTTGGCGCGCCGATGGGCGGCATGCCCGCCGCGGCACCGGCCGCACCGATGGCTCCCCAGCCGGCTATGCCGCCGATCCCCGGCCAGCCGATGGCCGCCGTGGCGGGCGTCGGGGCCCCGCTGGCGGGTCCGAGCTTCATCGGGCCCAGTTCGCCGAACCCCGGACAGGGACAAACGGGCGCCGGCCCCGGGCCGGGCGCGCCGAATCCGACGATGGCGTCGATGAACATGGCGCCGTCGCCGACGGCCGAGGGCATCGAGGCGCCCAAGCCGGCCCTGCCGGGCTCGGACAACCCGATGCCCTGGATGCCCATGCCCGCGCGTCCGCCCCTGCCCGAGATGGAGCAGGCGGCGCAGGCCCTCGGGCAGGCGCAGACCACCCTCGCCCAGCTCGGCGAGACCATGGCCCTGCCGCCCGGCATATCGCCGGACGTCACCGACCCGAGCCTTCCGCCCGAGCAACTCGCTGAGGCCTACGGACAGGCCGAAATGGCCGCGGAGACGGCGGCCGCCCAAGACGCCGCCCTCGCCGCGGAAATGCTCCAGGCCCTCGCCGACGCCGCCACCCAGGCGGCCATGGACGCCGGCGTCACCACCGGAAGCTACCAGGGCGGGCAGAGCAGCCAGATGAGCAACCCCGGCCAGAAGGGCAAGGGCACCGGCGACCGCCCCGCCAGCAAGCGGCTGGTCGGCCTCGACGTCAAGGACGCCAAGGCGGAGGATCTGTGGGCCCGCTTCCACGGTCGCCTGCGCGACGAGGTGCTTCAGGGCAAGGTCCAGGCCGGACCCAAAGAATACCAGGACCTCATCCGGCGCTACTTCGAGATCCTCGCCCGGCAGAGCCGCGAGAACGCGCCCGCCGGGCAGGAGTAGCCGACGAGGCGGCACGCGGAATCGAGTGGAGATAGGGAATATGAGACCGCGACGTTTACGAACGAAGATCGGCCGGCTCGGCCGCAGGACGGTCGCGCTGGCGGTGGTGCTGTCGATTGCGCTGTCGTCGTCGCCCGCCGCGGCCGACATGGCCTCCCCGGAACTGGACAAGTACGAGCAGCCCGTCGATGAGGCGATCGAGCGGGCGCTGCTGTACCTCGCGCAGCAGCAACAGAAGGACGGCTCGTTCAAGGGCGGCAAGGGCGGCAACACGGCCATCACGTCGCTGGCGGTGATGGCGTTCCTGGCGAAGGGCTACACGCCGGGCACCGGCCCGTACGGCAAGGTGATCAACCGGGGGATCGACTTCGTCGCCGGCAGCCAGCACCGCAGCGGGCTGCTGCTGCGGTCGGGGCACGGCAAGGGCTCGATGTACAGCCACGGCATCGCCACGCTGATGCTGTCGGAGATTTCCGGCATGGTCGATCCCGAGCGGCAAAAACGCGTGGACAAGGCTCTGAGCGAAGCGCTCAAGCTGATCCTCGGCGCGCAGGGCGTTCGCAAGCGCAACAAGAAGGACCAGGGCGGCTGGCGATACAACCACGACTCCGACGACGCGGACATCTCGTGTACGGGTTGGCAGCTCATGGCCCTGCGCTCGGCACGCTCCAACGGGGCGATGGTGCCCAAACAGTCCATCGACAAGGCCGTGCAGTACGTGCTGCGCTGCCGGTCCGAGGGCGGCGGGTTCTGCTATCAGTCGGCGACCACCCCGGGCAAGGCCAACGGGCCCGGCCTCGGACGAACCGGCACTGCGCTGCTCTGCCTGGAATTGCTGGGCTATCACGGCGACAAGATCACCCTTGACGCCGGCAAGTGGGTCCTGCGGTCCATCGGCTACGGAGGAAGCAAGAAGCGGCGCGTCAATGACCGCCACTTCTACTACGCCACGTACTACGCCTCGCAGGGCATGTTCCAGCTCGGCGACGAGTATTGGGTCAAGTTCGCCGAGGTCATGTACCCCCAACTGCTCGGCACGCAGCAGAAGGACGGCTCGTGGGGCAACAGCCAGCACGGCCCCACCTACGCGACCTCGATGGCCGTCTTGGCCATGAGCGTGGTCTATCGCCAGTTGCCCATCTACCAAAGATAGGGACTGGGAACCCGGGACCGGGCCAGCGGCCGGGCGATGCGCTCACCGCGGGCGCCAGACCCGCCGGTCGAGCACCGCGCCGGCCAGGTCCACCACGGTCATCTCGCAGGCGGTGTCCGTCACATGCACGCGGCAGTAGTGGTGCGCGCTGACGAAGACCTTCGAGTGCGGGTTCTGCTCGCCCGACTGCCGGGCCTTCCTGTACAGCCGCGAGCCCGCCCCTGCGGAGGTGATCGTCGTAATGCCGCCGGCCTCACCGCCCGGCAGCTCCGACCGCTCGTAGCAGTGATCGTGCCCGTTGACGTAGGCCGTCGCCCCGTGCTCCCTCAACAGCGGCAGGACCGCTTCCTTCGCAAAGCGCACGGCCGCCTCGATGGGCCGTCCGTCCGGACCCAGCCGTCCGTGTCCCGCCGACGACCACGCGGGGTAGTGGCTGAACACGAAGATGTACTTCGCGTCCGACCCGTCCAGCACGCCGCGCAGCCACTCCAGGAGCGCCGCGGCGTCCTCGAGCCCGGCCCGCCCGTCCACGCCGACCAGCAGCAACGGCCCGATCCGCTGTGACCAGTGCCGACCGCCCGGCGTCAGGAAGATCCGATCGAAAAGCGGGCAGTCCTGCTCGTGATTACCGATGACCGCGTAGAACGGCACGCTCGCGAGGAGCTCCTCCGCGCGGTGGAAGAAGCAGCGGTCCCACTGCTCGTCCGAGCGTCCGTCGAGCAGCATGTCGCCGCTGAACACGACCAGGCTCGGCCGCTCGGCCGCGATCGCGCGCGACACGCGCTCCCACGTATCGTCGAAGGGGTACACGTCGCCGACCATGATAAAGCTGAACTCGCCGCCGCTCGGAAGCGTGCGGACGCGCCCGCGGCGGGCGCGGCGCTTCAGCGGCTTGCCGCCGGCGACGGGGGCGATGCGATAGCGGTACTCGCGATCCGGGGCGAGGCCGGACATCCTGAACCGGTGGATCAGCCCCGGCTTGCTGCGGAGTTCGTGGCCGTCGGCCGTGAGCGCCACCGGAACGCGGAGGTTCGTCCGGCACGTCAGCGTGAAGGCTTCGGGCTCGACACAGTTGAGCAGCGGTCCGGTCTGGATGCGGGCGTCGTCCGCGGCCAGGCCGTACACGCGGCCCTCGACGATCAGCCCGGCGTTCTCGCCGCTCGCCTCGAAGTTTTTCAGCCCAACGACTTGCGCGCCCCGGGCGGATTGCTCCTCCCTCCAGCGCCAAGCCAGTTCGTTCCTGCCCTTTCGCAGCAGGGGCGCGGGCACGCCGGGCACGACCTTGTACCGCATGCCCGCAAGCGGCACCGGGACCGCCCGGCCGTTAAGCTTCGGCCGGTCGTCCCCGCGACCGACGAAGGTGAGCCCCGCGAACCGGCCCGGAGCCGGCACGCGGAACACCCGCCGCGCCTCGACGTGGAAGCGCTTGCCCGCTTCGCGCGCGGGGGCGGCGACGCGCGTCGCCTCGCTGGCGATCATCCAGCCGCCGCTTCCGCTGACCACGCGCACGGCCGCCACGTGCCGCCCCGCCGACAGCGTCAGCGTGAACGCGTGTGCCCGCCCGCCCACCGGCGAGCGGTTGCCGGTCGCCAGCGTGTCGTACGTGGCTCGGCCGTCGATCCACCACTCCATCAGCCAGTCGGCCCCGGCGTGTACCGTGACCTCGCACGCGGCCGGCAACTCAAACTCGCCGAACAGGTACACTGTGCGATCCTGCTTGTACGGCCCGAACCAGTGCGGCAGATCGATGCGGCCGTGGGAATCCGGCTCGACGACCACGCGGCGGAGCTTCCGCCCCGCGACGGTGAGCGTCTTGGGCACGCCCGACGGCGGCGAGAACTCGACGAAGCGACCCTCTTCGGCGACGCCGAACGCGACCCACCACTTCGGCCACGGCACGTGCACCAGGCGCGGGGCGAGGTCGGCGAGCGCCTTGCGCAGCGTGCTGGCCCACGGGCGCGGCTCGCCCTCGACCACCGCGCGATACTCCCAGCGCGTGCCTCTCGTGAGTTCCGTTCCGACCACGCGACGCGCGGGGATTCGCTGCTCCCAACCCGCTCCGGCCGGGCGCCGCGCGCGGCGCCTTCGCTTTGCCTGTCTCTTTGCCATCGAGCCCTCATCGACCGTCGAAGCCGCGGCCATGGCCGCGAGCCGACAAGGCTCGCCCAACGCCGGCGTCAAGTCAACCCGCCGCGCGCAGTTCGCCTTGCTTTGCCCGCCCGAAATGCTATCTTAGGCACCGTCGAGCGCGAGTAGCTCAATTGGATAGAGCATCGGTCTACGGAACCGAAGGTTACAGGTTCGAGTCCTGTCTCGCGTAATTTCCGGGGGGGCGCCCGGTCAGCTTGGGCTGGGGATGCCCTGGCCCCAAACCCACAGGAATGCCTACTTCACCGGGATCGGGCGGAGATGCAGGTAGTAGTAGCGCGTGCTGCGGACCACCGGATACGGCGTGTCGGTGATCGGGGACGGAGGCGGCGCCGGCGGAAAGACGTCCTCCAGCCGCCGGCGAACCTGCTCACCGCTCGCGCTGTGCGGCAGTTTCACGCAATCGACGTACTCGGCCGTCTGCACGATCCCCTGCGGGGCGGCCCGGCGCCACTCACTGCCGTACGCCTCGGACAGGATCTCGACCATTCGCTCACGGATCTCGCCGAGCGTCTCGGCCGCCTCGTTGATCCGCTCGACGGCCGCCGCGGGGGCCCAGCCGCTCCCGCCGTCCAAACGGAGTTCCCGGAGCACCGCTTGCGCCGCGCGGCGATGCGTTTCGGCTTGGCGGTCGAGGTACCGCAGGCCCGCCGGCACGATGCGCTCGGTGGCGGCGGACAACCGTTCGGCACGCTCACCGCGCACGGCGTAGTTGGCGTCGAGCGTCTCCGCAGCCCGCAGCGCCGCCCGTGCCGCGTCGAGCAGTTCCTGCGCCTCCTGCCACTGCTCGCGCGACGACACCGACGCCTGCACCGCCTGCGTCAGCAGTTCGTCGCCGCGCGCGGCGTGCGCCTCCGCCTGAGACCGACACGCCGCCTGGAACCGCTCGTAGGACGCGAGCGGGCGGATGTCGTCGCCCTCGCCCGCCGTGTTCGCCAGCACGTGACGGTACAGGCGGGCCGCCTGCACGACTTTCGGCGTCAGAGCGTCCGACAGGGACGTGAACCGCGCCATCGCCTCCTCGGCGTCGCCCTCGCGGACGGCCGCCACCGCAAGCAGCATGCGGGCTTCGTCACGCTCGACGCCCGGCGAGCCGTCCGCCGCCTGCTTCAGCGTCCTCGTCTCCTCCTCGGCGAAGTCGCGCCCCGCCAGCGACTGAAGCCGCCGCACAGACGTAGTGAGCATGAGAAACCACGGATCGATGGTGATGGGCTCATTCTCGACGGCCGGCGGGAGCTTGCTCAGCGCCCCGCGTTTGGGGGGCGGCTGCGGTGCCGGGCGCGTCGTCGGCTTCGGCTCGGGCTCGGGGCGCGGCTTCGGCGCGGGTCTGGGCTTGGGTTTGGGTCGGGGTTGGGGCTTCGGCTTGGGCTTCGGCTTGGGCCTGGGTTCCGGTTCTGGTTTCGGCTTGGGGGCGGGCTTCGTCGTGGCCTTGGGCTTGTCACTGTGCCAGGGGATGTCCGGGAACGGATCGCCCGGGATGCTCCCCGCCCGCGCCGACGTGCAGGTCAGAAGAAACGCCAGGAGTGTGATTGCGAACGACCGCATGCCTGTCCCATATTCCTCGGCCGCGTCATTGTACACCGGCCCGCACGCTTCCGCTCTATCTGCTTTCGGACGGGTTCAACCGTTTGTTGAGAGCTTCCGGGCACAGTCCGCCGAAACGCATTGCTTGTTCCGTCGCGGAGGGTATCCTTGGCCTGCGGGCCCGGCAAGCAGGGCTCAGTCGCGGACCGGAAGAAACATGGCCAGTCGCTCCCCCGAAATCCTGACGACCGGTGTACTCGTGGCGGGCGGCGGCGGGGCCGCGTCGCGAGCGGCGCTGGAGGCCCGGCTCGCGGGCGCGGACGTGGTCCTCGCGGTCAAGGGCAGCTACGGCAACATCGGCGTCCGCGGCTCGGGCTCGACGGCCGGCGGGGTGTCCGACCGCGGCGGCGTCGTGTATCCGCACACGCCGTCGATCCAGGGCTTCGAGCCCGACGGTGCCCCGCGCCTGACGCCCGAGAAGGACTACGAGAACATCCTCCAGCTCGGGCTCGGCATGGCCGACCCGAAGCTCGCCCGCATCCAGGCCGAAGAGGCCCACGACGCCATGCGCCCCCTCGTCGAGGACTGGGGCGCGCAGGTGTTCCCCCGCCGCTGGGGCATGATGAGCCACGGCGTGCCCATCGCCACGGCCCTCGCCCGCGAGGTGCGGCGGAGCGGGGTGACGGTGCTCGAGGGCACGATGGTCACGGATGTGCTGATCGCCGACGGCCGGGCGGCGGGGGCCGTCGCCGTCGAGGAGCGGACGGGCAAGGAAAAGGTCATCCGCGCCCAGGCGGTCATCCTCGGCACGGGCGGCGAGGGCGGCATGTTTCGCCATCGGCTGACCAGCGCCTGCACCACCGGCGACGGCTATGCGATGGCGTGGCGCGCGGGGGCGAAGCTGATGAACCTGGAGTTCAAGCAGACGTTCCCGGGCACGGTCTGGCCGACGGTGAATCACTTCAGCGCGTGGTTCCTCGTGCCGCACGCGCGGATCGCCAACGCGCTCGGAGAGGAATACATCGAGCGCTACCTGCCCGAGGGCGTCATGCTGGAGGAGGTCTATCGCCAGCGCGGCTCGCACGGACCGTTCAGCGCCCGCGACTCGGCCTCGCGTTACTTCGACGTGGCTACGATGCTCGAGACCAAGGCCGGGCGAGCCAACGAGCACGAAGCCCTGCTCGTGGACCTGACCGACCCGCGCGTGACCGACCCGCTCGTGCCGCCCCGGCGCGAGTACTTCCACTACCGCGGCATTCGCTACCTCGAGCAACCCATCGAGTTCAACATCTGCTTCCACTGCTCCAACGGCGGCGTGCGAATCGATGAGAACGGCGAGTCGGCCGTTTCGGGCCTCTACGCCGCGGGCGAGGCGGCGGCCGGGCCACACGGCGCGAACCGGCTCGCCGGGCACATGCTCACGACGTCACAGGTGTTCGGCCGGCGCGCGGGGCGGCATGCGGCCGCGAGGAACGAACCGCCCGAGGCGGCGAACGAGGAGGAGGCGGTCGGCGCGATTGAATCGCTTCGCTCGGCGCGCGGCGGGGAACGGCCGGCGGCCGTGCGAGCGGACCTCGAGAAGCTCTGCTGGGACAACCTGCTCGTCCACGTGAACGCGGACACGCTGGTCGCGGCGGCCGCCGGGCTGAGGGATCTGCGCGGGCGGCTGGGCCACCTGCGCGTCGAATCGCCGGCGGACCTCGTTACGGCGCTGGAGCTTCGCAACATGGTGCAGGTCGGCGAGGTGCTTCGGCGCGCGATCGAGATGCGCAAGGAAAGCCGCGGCGATCAGTACCGCGAAGACTTCCCTGAGCGGAACGACGCCGAGTGGAACCGCGTGATCGTCGCCGGCCGCGACGGCGATGGGGTGCGACTGACGACCGACGTGCTCGACCCCGACTGGCCGACCCGACAGCGGCCCGGCGACATGCTCGGCATGCGGTGGGGCTAGACGATGGCGAAGGTTTTGGTGGCGCAACCGATTGCGGAAGAAGGACTTCGCGTTCTGACCGATGCGGGGCACGAGGCCGTCCGCCCTGCCGACGCAAGCGTGGCGTCGCTTAGGACCGCGGCCGCCGACGTGGACGCCATTCTTGTCCGCAACGCCCGCCTCCCGCGCGAGGTCATCGAGGCCGCGCCGCGTCTGAAGGTGATTTCGCGCCACGGCGCCGGCCTGGAGACGATCGACATCGCGGCGGCAACCGAACGCGGCGTCCGCGTGACCTACGCGCCGGTCGCCAACAGCCTGTCCGTCGCCGAGCACGTGATGGCGATGGTGCTCGCGCTCGCGAAGAACCTGCGGACGCTCGACGCGGCGACGCGCACGGGCGGCTTCGAGATGCGTCACACGTGCCTCGGCATCGAACTCGCCGGGCGGACGCTGGGCATCGTGGGGCTCGGCAACGTCGGGCGGCGGCTGGCGACGATGGCGTCGGCCGGCTTCGAGATGCGCGTACTCGCGTGCGACCCGGCCGTGGCGGCCGACGATTGCCCGGCGGGCCCGGCGCTCGTGGACTTGCAGCGGTTGCTGGGTGAGAGCGACTTCGTCTCACTCAACCTGCCGCTCAATGACGAAACGCGCGGGCTGATCGGCCGAGCGGAACTAGCGGCGATGAAGCCCACGGCGTATCTGGTCAACTGTGCCCGGGCGGGCGTGGTGGACGAGCCGGCGCTCCTCGCCGCCCTGCGCGACCAGCGGATCGCCGGCGTGGCGATCGACGTGTACGAGTCGGACCCGCCGCCGAACGACCATCCGCTGTTCGCGCTCGAAGATGTGCTGCTGACGCCGCACTCGGCCGCCCACACGCGCGAGGCGATGGCCCGCATGGCCGTCCACGCGGCACAGGGCATCGTCGAGGTCCTTGCCGGCCGCGAGCCCACCTGGCCCGCGAACTGATACGAACACGGCAGGATGGGCCACAGATGAACGCAGATGAACGCTGATCCCGTTCTTGAGTATCCGCGTTCATCTGCGTTCATCCCTGCGATAGGCTGTGCTGGATGGGCGACCCAGAAGACAGGGCGATCGTGCGGAATCGCGAGGCGCTGCTGTCGCACGGGCCGCGGCGGTTGCGGAGCGACGCCCTCGACATCGTCGAGGCGGGCATCCGCGGCGCCGACGCCGGCGCCGGCACGCGGCGCCTGGTGCGGCTCGACGGCGACGTGCTGCACGTCGGCGGGCGGGAGTTCCGGCTCGCCGACCGGCGGGTGTTCGTCGTCGGAGCGGGCAAGGGATCGCTCGCCATCGCCGCGGCGCTTGACGAGTTGCTCAGCGAGCGAATCACGACCGGCGTGGTGGTGGTCAAGCGCGGCCACACGCGGCAACTGAAGCGTCTCGAAGTCCACGAGGCCGGGCACCCCATCCCCGACGACGCGAGCGTCGAGGGCGCCCGCAAGATCGCGGCCGTCCTCGACCGCGCCGGCAAGGGCGACCTCGTCCTGGCGGCCGTCACCGGCGGCGCCTCGGCGCTGGCCCTCCTGCCGCCCGAGGGCGTCTCCCTCGCGGACGTGCAGGCCGTCACGAAGGCCCTGCTGAACTCCGGCGCCGTCATTCAGGACATCAACACCGTCCGCCGCCATCTGTGTCAGCTCAAGGGCGGGCGGCTCGTCGCCCGGGCCGCGCCGGCCGAGGTCGTCACCCTCACGCTCGACACGGCCCACCCGGGCATGCCCTGGCCCGACCCGTGCCTGCCCGACCCCACGACGTTCGCCGATGCCGTCGCCGTCCTCCGCGGCCGTGGCCTGTGGGAACAGACGCCGGAGGCCGTGCGGAGATATCTTGAGGAAGGCACGTCGTGCCCCGAGCGTGAGACGCTCAAGTCGCTCGACGGGCTGCGAAGCTCCATCGTGTACGTGGGCAGCCCGGCGGGCGCGTGCGACGCGGCGGCCGCGAAGGCCGAGGCGCTCGGCTACCCCCCAGCCGTGCTGGCAACGTACATCGAAGGCGAGGCGAAGGACGTGGGCCTGGCGCTGGCGGGCATCGCCAACGAGATCGCCGAGCGCGCGCGGCCGTTCGCGCCGCCGTGCGCGGTGATCACCGGCGGCGAGGCGACGGTAACCGTGACCGGCGACGCGGGCACGGGCGGGCCGAACCAGGAAACGGCGCTTTCGTTCGCGCGGGCGGTCTGCGGTGACGAGCGCATCGCCTTCTGTGCGGTCGATACCGACGGGACGGACGGGCCCACGGACATCGCTGGCGGGTTGATTGATGGCGGAACGGCCGGGCGGGCCGCACGTGCGGGCGTCGATCTCGCTGAGGCCCTGCGCCGACACGGAAGCTCTGCGGCGCTGACCCGGCTCGGCGAGGCCGTCGTCACCGGGCACACGGACACGAACGTGATGAACCTCCGCGTGGTGCTGATCGCCGCGACCGAGGGAGAAAACACATGACCAGGATCGCCGCCATCCACGCACGCGAGATCCTCAGCGGCATCGGCCGACCGACCGTTGAGGTGGTGCTGACGACGGGTGTGGGGGAGTCGGTGACCGCCTCGTCGCCGAGCGGCACCTCCCGCGGGCGGCACGAAGCCCGCGAGCTGTACGACGGCGGCGAGCGCCTCGGCGGGATGGGGGTCCGCCGGGCGGTCGCGAACGTGAACGACACCATCGCCCCGGTCCTCGTCGGCCGCGAGCTTGCCGCCCCGGCTGCGATCGACGAGGCCCTCGCTGAACTCGACGGCACGGAGGGCTTCAAACGGCTCGGCAGCAACGGCGTGCTTGCGGTGTCGATGGCCGTCTGGCGGGCGGCCGCCAAGGCCGCGGGCCATCCGCTGTATCGCACAGTCGGCGAGCCGTCGGCCCACCGCCTGCCCGCGGTGCTGGCGACGGTGCTGGCCGGCGGCAAGCACTCGCCGTCGCCGCTTCCGTTCGAGGACTACCTGCTGGTGCTGGACGGCTTCTCGGCGTTCCACGAAGCGCTCGAGGCGCTCGTCGAGGCCCGCCTCGCGCTGGCCGTGCGCCTCAGGGAGCGGTTCGGGCCCGTGCCGGATGTCGGCGGCGCCCTCGCCCCGCCGCTTGCCGAAACGCCGGCCGCCTTTGATTTGATGCTCCAAGCCGTAGAAGACGCCGGCGCTGCGGGCAAGGTCCGCCTCGGCCTCGACGTCGCCGCGAGCGACCTGTACGACGAGTCGGCCGACGCCTACCGGCTCGGCGAGCGAACGATGTCAGTCGAGGAACTGCGACAGCACTACGTCGAACTCGCGGGCGGGCGCCCGCTGACGTTCATCGAGGATGCGTTCCACGAGGACGACTTCGCCGCCCACGCAGCGCTCACGGCGGCGCTGACGGGCGTGCAGGTGGTGGGTGACGACCTGTTCGCCACGAACCGCGCCCGCCTGCGAACGGGCATCGACGCCGGCGCGTGCGACACGATCCTGCTCAAGATCAACCAGGCCGGCACCATGGCCCGCGCCTGCGACTGCGCCGCGCTCGCCCGCGACGCCGGATACAAGATCGCCGTCTCCATCCGCTCCAGCGACACCAATGACGACTTCATCGCCGACCTCGCCGTCGCCCTTGCCGCCGAGCAGATCAAGCTCGGCTCCCCCGTCCGCGGCGAGCGGAACGCCAAGTACAACCGGCTGCTCGCCATCGAGGCCGAGCTGGGCGACGGGGCCACGTTCGCCTCGCGTCCGGCGAAATGCTGACGCCAACTTGCGCCCGCGGCGAGTTATCGCATTCGCGCGGGCGGCATCGGCCGATATAATGGCCAGCCCCTTGCGGGGGAGTAGCTCAATTGGTAGAGCAACGCCCTTTTAAGGCGTAGGTTCTGGGTTCGAGTCCCAGCTCCCTCAGTCCCGCAGGTGCGGGAGGCCGACCGCCGCGTCAATTGCGGCTGGGACCGCCACACGGCCCCATCGTCTAGAGGCCTAGGACACCGGGTTTTCATCCCGGCAACAGGGGTTCGACTCCCCTTGGGGTCACTGAGATGGGCTCCCCGCTTCGGCGGGGAGCCTGGTCTTGCGCGGGCCGGGCCTGTTTCGATGGACCCAGCTGCCCCGCTACGCGCCCGGCCCCTTGGGCCGCCGAACCTTCCGCTCTTCCACCCAGCAGTACAGCACCGGCACGACGAACACCGTCAGCAGCACCATGAGCATGCCGCCGAACGACGGAATCGCCATCGGCACCATCACGTCGCTGCCGCGCCCGGTGGAGGCCAGCACCGGCAGCAGGGCGAGAATCGTCGTCGCGGTGGTCATCAGGCACGGGCGAATCCGCCGCACGGCCCCGACGACGGTCGCCTCGCGGACTTCCTCGCGCGAGCCCGGCCGGCGGTCACGGAACACCTGCCGCAGGTATGTCGTCTGGATGACGCCGTTGTCGGTGGCGATGCCGAACAGGGCCAGGAACCCCACCCAGACGGCGACGCTGAGGTTCATGGTGTGGACCTGGAACAAGTCGCGCATGGAGACGCCGAAGACGGAGAAGTCGAGGAACCACGGCTTGCCGTAGGCCCACAGCAGCAGGAACCCGCCCGCCCACGCGACGAAGATGCCGGAGAACACGATCAGCGTCGCCGACACACTGTGGAACTGGAAGTACAGAATCAGGAAGATCAGCAGCAGCGCGAAGGGCAGGACGATCATCAGCGTCCGCCGCGAGCGGACCTGGTTCTCGTAGTTGCCGGCGAAGCTGATCCGCACGCCGGCCGGCACGGCGAACTCGCCGCTTTCGCGCTTCTCGGCCAGAAACGCCTGCGCCCGCTCGACGACGTCGGTCTCCGCCTCGCCGGGCAGCTTGTCGAACAGCACGTAGCTCGTAAGAAACGCATCCTCGCTCTTGATCACCTGCGGCCCGATGACGAAGCGGATGTCGGCCACCTGCGATAGCGGCACCTGGGCGCCTTCCGCCCCCGGCACCAGCACGCGCCCGAGCGCCTCGACGCTGTCGCGCAGCTCGCGCGGGTAGCGTACGCGCACGGGAAAACGCTCGCGCCCCTCGATGGTCTGCGTCAGCGGCCGGCCGCCGATGGCGATCTCCACCACGTCCTGGAACTCGCGGATCTTCACGCCGTAGCGCGACAGGGCCAGCCGGTCGGGCACGATCTCCAGGTACGGCTTGGCGACGATGCGGTCGGCCGTGACGGCCGCGGCATCGACGCCCGGCACCTGCTTGAGCAGTTCCTCCACGCGCAGCCCCACGCGCTCGATGGCCTTCAGGTCCGGCCCCTTGATCTTGACGCCCATGGGGGCCCGCATGCCGCTTTGCAGCATGACGAGGCGGGCCTTGATGGGCATGAGTTTCGGGGCGGCCGTCGTGCCGGGGATCTGACCGGCGGCGACGATCTCGTTCCACATGTCGTCGGGGCTGCGGATGCCCGGCCGCCACTGCCGGTACAGGGCGCCGTCGTCATCGGGGATCAGTTCGCCTTCTTCGTCGAGTGCGAACTCCCGGCCGGTCGCGTCGCGCTCGGTCGGCTCGCCTTCATCGGCAAGGCGGAAGCGAATTCGGTTGCCGGCGCCGTCCTCCTTGTACTCGCTCTTGTAGTTGATGACGGTCTCGATCATGGAGATGGGGGCGGGGTCGAGCGGCGTCTCGGCCCGCCCGATCTTGCCGACGGCCGAGTCGATCTCCGGAATCGCCTCGAACGCCCGGTCCTGCTTGGACACGATGTCGAGCGCCTCCCCGATCGACGCGTGCACCATCGTCGTCGGCATGAACAGAAACGCCCCCTCGTCGAGATCGGGCATGAACTCCTGGCCGAGGCCGGGGAACGTCTGCGAGGCGCCGACCCACCACTCGTGTTCGCGGGTTTCGGGGCCGGCGGCGCCGCCGAAGGCGGTATCGAACCCGCGCCACGCCAGGACGCCGGCGAACAGGACCACGGCCGCCAGGCAAAGGAAGAGGACTTTGTGGGCCAGGCAACCGCGAAGCAGCGAAGGATAGACCCACTGCACGAGGCGGAAGAAGCCCAGCAGCCCGCCGACAAGCACCGCGACGAAGATCACGTTCGCGAACATGCCCGGCCCGGGTCCCAGCGGCTCCCAGTAGATCGCGAGCAGCACGCCGACGAGGACCGCGACGATGAGGTTGGCCGCCAGCGGCGCCCAGCGCCGGCCCGGCACGGGGACGTGCGGCTCAAGGATTCGGTACAGGCCGAACAGCCCCAGCGCCGCCCCGGACGCGGCGACCAGGCCGGAACCGATGTAGAAGCCGTACGCCGCGAGCCCCGCCCCCGCGGCCGCCAACGCGCCGAACAGCCACGCCCGCAGCTTGCGCCCGGAGACGCGGCCGCACAGGACAATATGCGCCGCCGGCGGCAGAAGGGTCAGCGCGATGAGGATGGACGCGATGAGGACGAAAGTCTTGGTGAAGGCGAGCGGCCGAAAGAGCTTGCCCTCGGCGCCGATCATGAAGAAGACAGGCAGGAAGCTGACCACGGTGGTCGCGACGGCCGTCAGGACCGCGGCGCCGACCTCGCTGGCGGCGCGGTGGACCACCTGCAGGCGGGGCGCCTCCGGCGGCGCCTCGTCGAGGTGGCGCAGAATGTTCTCGGTGACGACGATGCCCATATCGACGATGGTGCCGATGGCGATGGCGATGCCGGACAGGGCCACGATGTTCGCATCGACGCCGAACGCCTTCATGGCGATGAAGCACAGCAGCACCGCCATCGGCAGCATGCCGCCGATGAGAAAGCTGCTGCGGAGCTGAAGCACCATGAGGATCACCACGACGAACGTGATGAGCATCTCCTGCGTGAGGGCGGTGTCGAGCGTGCCGAGCGTCTCGTGGATGAGCCCCGTACGGTCGTAGAACGGCACGATGGTGACCTGGCTGACCCGGGCCCAGGCGGGGCGCTCCTCGGATGGAAGGCCGCGAAGCGCCGTCACCCAGGCGCCGTGGTTCAGCTCGCCGTCCTCGTACGCGGCGAACCCGCGCGCCCGGGCGAACGCCTCGATGCGCTCGGGCGGAACGCCATCGTCGATCACGACCTTCGCCGGCAGCGAGGGGGCGAGCTGATCAATCTGGTCCTTGACGTTGCCGATGGTTGCCAGCGGATTCACGCCGTACCGCGCGACCACCACGCCCCCGACCGCCTCGGCGCCGTCCTTGTCGAGCGCCCCGCGGCGAAGCGCCGGGCCCAGCGACACCGTCGCCACGTGCCGCACCAGCACCGGCACGTCCTCGACGACCTTCACCACGCTCCGCTCGATGTCCTCCACGTTCTTGATGAAGCCGATGCCCCGGATGAAGTACTCCATCCGGTTGATCTCCAGCGTGCGGGCGCCCACGTCGAGGTTCGCCCCGCGCACGGCCGCCACCACCTGCGGCAGCGTCACGTCGTACGCCCGCATCGCGTCCGGATCGACGTCGACCTGGTACTCGCGGACGAACCCGCCGACGGAGGCAACCTCGCTGACGCCCTCGGCCGACATGAGCGTGTAGCGGACGGTCCAGTCCTGGATGGTTCGCAGCTCTTCCAGGTCCCAGCCGCCCACCGGGTTTCCGTACTCGTCGCCGTCCCAGGCGTTCAGCGGATCGCGCCCCTCCAGCGTGTACCAGAAGATCTGCCCCAGGGCCGTCGCGTCGGGGCCGAGCCGCGGGCGCGTGCCCTCGGGGTAATCGCGGCCGGGCTGGAGGCTGCCGAGCTTCTCCAGAATCCGCGTGCGGGCGTCGTAGAAGTCCATCGACTCCTCGAAGATGACGTAGATGGTGGAGAAGCCGAACATGGAGAGGCTGCGGATGGTCTTGACGCCGGGCACGCCGCGCAGGGCGGCCGTGAGCGGGTAGGTGATCTGGTCCTCCACGTCGCGCGGCGAGCGGCCCATCCACTGGGTGAAGACGATCTGCTGGTTCTCGCCGAGGTCGGGGATGGCGTCGGTGGCGACGGGCCGCCGCGGCAGGCCGGGCACGCGCCAGCGAAGCGGCGACACCGCGAGCCCCACCGCCACCAGCAGCAGCGCCGCCAGCCCCACCACGAGGCGGTGCGTCAGGCACCAGTAGAGCAGCCGCCCGATGAGGCCGCGCTGCTCGGGCGTGGGGGCGGAGTAGTCTTCACTCATGCGGGTGTCCCCCCTCGCGCGGCGGCGAGAGCACGCGAATGACCTCGCCGCACTTCGGCATCACGTCGCCGAAGTACGGGTTGCTCACCTCCGGCGTGGTCTGGAGCCACGTCGCGCCGCGACCGTCGAACGCCATCGGGCAGCGGATTTCGTACAGCGGGCCGGTTGGCGCGGCGAAGCGATCGGCGACGGCCGCCACCTGCTCGGAGACCTTCGCGAACTGCGAGCGAAGGGCCTGAAGGTCGCTCTCGCCGCCGGCCGCTTCGAGCAGCGAGTCCAGTTCGCCCGACATCCGCATCCAGGCCATGTGCTCGTCGCCGGTGACGAGTGTCATGTCCACACGGCCGAGCGCCGCCCGCGCGGCTTCGGCGGCGGCCACGGCCGCCTCGGCGTCGTCGGCCGCGAGCGCCCGACTCATCGCGAGGTAGCCCTCGAACACGCCGCCGAGCTGCTCGACGAACTGCGGATCGAGGGCCGGCCGCGTCGCGGGCCCGGCTTCCGCGTGCGAGGTGACGGGCCGGCCCGCATCGGGCGACATCGCGCTGGGCTGGGCGCGGATCTGCAGGGCGCTGTCGATCTTGAACGCGCCTCGCGTGACGACGCGCTCGCCCGCCGCAAGGCCGGAGCGAACGATGAAGAAGTCGCCGGCCCGCGGCCCGAGGACGATCTCGCGCCCCTCGTAGGTCGGCTCGGCCGCGCCGGGCACCTCGACGTACACCACCGCCCGCCTGCCGGTGATCAACGGGGCCGTGTCGGGAATCACGAGCGGCTTTTCCGCCTGCTCGTCCGCGACGTAGCCGAGCGTCTCCGCCCGCACCAGCGGCATGCCGCACACTTCGCAGTCGCCGGGCGTGTCCCGGATGACCTCCGGGTGCATCGAGCAGACCCACTTGCCCTCCAGGTCCGGGTCGATCACCTTGCCGCCGGCCGCCAGCCGGCTGTGCACCACGGCGCGGACGAACATGCCGGGCTTGAGCAGGCCCGCCTCGTTGGGCACGTTCACCCGCACGTTCACCGTCCGCGTGGCCGGGTCGAGCACCGGGTCGATCAGCGAGACGACGCCCTCGAACGTCCGGCCCGGGTACGACACGCTCGTGAACTCGACAGCCTGCCCGTACCGCAGCCACGACAGGTCCGACTCGTAGGCATGGAGCTTCGCCCACATGGTGCTCAGGTCCGCGACGGTGTAGATCCGTGTGCCCGTCGAGACGTACATCCCCTCCGTCGCCGTCTTGTCGATGACGATGCCCGACTGCGGCGAGTGGATGGTCAGCCGGTCCGACGCCTCGCCGCTTTCGCGCAGGGCGTCGATCTGCTCTTTCTTCAGCCCGAGCAGGCGCAGCTTCTCGCGCGCCGCCTCGGCCGTCGCCCGGGTGGAGCGGCGCATGAAGTCGCTGTCGTCCGGCCGCAGGGCCTCGACCGCCCCCACGGCCTGGAGGAACTCCTCCTGCGCCGCCAGCAGCTCCGGGCTGTAAAGCTGGATCAGGTGCTCGTCCTCGCCCACGGGCACGCCGGTGGCATCAACGTAGAGCCTCTCGATCCGCCCGGGCGCCCACGCGGCGATGTGGGCGAGCTTGGTTTCGTCATAGTCGATCTTGCCGACCATCCGCACGTCGGCCGTCACGAATCGCCGCTCGACGGGGGCCGTCTCGATCTCCATCAGCGCCTTGCCCACCTCGCTGGTGGTGAACTGCCGGAGGGCCGCCTCGCCGCCGGCTTCCTCCACCGGCACGAGGTCCATCGAGCAGATGGGGCAGCGCCCGGGCTCCGTCCGGCGGATCTGCGGATGCATTGAGCAGGTCCACACTCGCTGCGCCTCGCCCTCGGCCCCGTCGGCGGCGGGCGCAGCAGTGCGCTTGGGCGTCACGGCCGCGTGGAGCAGGAAGCCCACCACGAGGCTGCCCAGCACGATCAGCAGAAGCGGCAGTGGCCGCCGGGCCGCCTCAAAGAAGCGCTGCATGCGGTTGCCGAACTCGCTCACGGCTGCACCTCCTCGCCTTCCCCCGCCGACGGGAGATCGCGGCCGGTCAGCATCTCGATCTCCGCCAGCCGCTGCACGCGGTCGGTCGCCGCGCGCTCCGCCGACAACGAAAACTCCAGCAGCAGGCGCTGGGCGTCGATCAGGTCGGTGAAGCTCGCCTCGCCGCCTCGGAACGCGGCCTCGGCCGCCGACAGGGCCTGCTGGGTCTTGGGCACCAGCGTGTCGCGATACAGCGTCAGCTTCCGTTCGGCGTCGCGGTAGCGGAACGCGGCCATCTTGAGCCGAGCGGCGAGGTCGCTCCGCGTCTGCTCGCGCTCCATCGCGGCCGCCAGCCGGCGGTGCTTCGCCTCGCGAACGCCGGCCGACAGCTTGTCCCACCAGATCGGCAGGTTCAGCGACGCCGTCACGGCCACCGCGTCCTTGCCGGCGTCGCTGGGGCTCATCCCGGCAACCGGCTCGTTGATGTCCACGAACTCAGCGCCGAGCGTCACGTCGGGGTAGTACTCCTTCTTCGCGAGTTCGACCTGCCGCTCGGCCTGCTCCACCTGCGCGTCGAGCGCCCGAAGTTGCGGGCTCGATGCCTCCAGCCGCGCGAGCAGTTCCGCATCCGTCGCCGCCATCGCGCGCTGCGGCAGCGACACCGGCCACGGGAGCTCCGCATCCGCCGGGCGGTTCAGCGCCGCGTTCAGCCGCGCCGCCAGCGGCCCGCGGAGTTCGCGCAGGCTCGTTCGCCGATCCTGGAGCTTGCCCAGCTCGACCTGTGCCCGGATGAGGTCGGGGTGCGACGCGGCCGTCGCCCGGTAGCGCGTGCGAATGACCCGCTCCAGCCGCTCGATCAGCCGGGCGTTGTCCTCGACGACCGACAGGCTGCGGTGGAGGTAGTATAGCTCGGCATACGCCTCGGTGACCTCGTGGAAGAGCTTCAGCTTGGCGGCCTCATATCGGGCGCGCTCGGCCTCGGCCGCCGCGGCGGCCGCGTCGCCGCGAAGGGCCAGCTTGCCCAGCCACGGGAACGTCTGCATCAGACCGACCCCCTGCCGCATGGCGCCCACCCGCGTCTCGACCTCGCGGATGTAGTAGCGGTACGTGAAGCGCGGATCGGGCAGGGCCTCCACCTGCGGAATGCGTTCGAGGGCGGCCCTCCAGCGGTTGAACGCCGCCTCCAGGCCTGGGTTGTTCAGCGCCGCGTAGGCCAGGTACTCCTCGAGGCCGGAATCCTGATCCAACTTCGGCATCGCTCCGCCCGAGGCAGCCGGCGCGGATGCCGCCACAGCCGTGCCGGGGATCGCGGCGGCGTTTGTCCGCCCCCCTTGGACTGCATTCCCGTAGCTGTCCGGCCAGGCGCATCCCCCCGCCGCAAGAGCGACTGTCACGAGCGCTGCCCAGGCCCAAGCTGTGTGTGGCCTCATGTGTATCGCCTGCTCCAAGCGCAGTGGTCATGGCGTATCCGGCGACAGGGTCGCCTCTTGCAAGATTATAGGGCACCGGAGGTCCCGTGCCGAGCTTGGCCGGCACGAGGGTGGCTGGCGTCGGCGTAAGCTGGTTAGTAGAATTCAGATTGCTCTGCGGCAACAAAGACCCCCGAAGCGAAGGACAACACCGCGCTTGACGGCGATCCTTGGCATTTCGGCGTTCTACCACGACTCGGCGGCCGCCCTGGTGGTCGATGGCGAGATCGTCGCGGCCGCGCAGGAGGAGCGATTCACCCGGAAGAAGCACGACTTCGGCTTCCCCAAGCACGCCATCGACTACTGCCTCGCCGAGGCGGACCTGACGCCCGACCGACTCGACCACGTGGCGTTTTACGACAAGCCGCTGCTGAAGTTCGAGCGGCTGCTGGAGACGTATCTGGCGTACGCGCCGGCGGGGTTCCGGTCGTTCTGCCGGGCGATGCCGCTGTGGCTTCGGCAGAAGCTGCACCTGCCGCGCGAGATGGACAAGGGGCTCGACGGCGCCTACCGGGGGCGGTACGTGTTCCTCGGCCACCACGAGTCGCACGCGGCGAGCGCGTTCTTCCCGTCACCGTTCCGGGAGGCGGCGATCCTGACGCTCGACGGCGTGGGCGAATGGTCCACGGCGAGCTACGGCGTCGGGCGCGACAACCGCGTCGAGCTGCACAAGGAGCTGCGCTTCCCGCACTCGCTGGGGCTGCTCTACTCGGCGTTTACCTACTTCACGGGCTTCCGCGTCAATAGCGGCGAGTACAAGCTGATGGGCCTGGCCCCGTACGGCGAGCCGAAGTACGCGGACGTCATCCGCGAAAAGCTGCTCGACATCAAGCCCGACGGCTCGTTCCGCATGGACATGCGGTACTTCAACTACTGCCAGGGGCTGACGATGACGAACGGGCGCTTCGCGAAGCTCTTCGGCGGGCCGCCGCGACGCCCGGAATCGCGGCTCACCCAGCGCGAGATGGACCTCGCCGCCAGCGTCCAGGAAGTCACCGAGGAAGTCGTCCTGAAGATGATCCGACACCTCGCCGAGCGGACGGGGCTGCCCAACCTCGTGCTCGCCGGCGGCGTGGCGCTCAACTGCGTGGCGAACGGCAAGGCCCTGCGTGACGGGGCGTTCGAGAAGCTCTGGATCCAGCCGGCGGCCGGCGACGCCGGAGGGGCACTGGGGGCGGCGCTGTTTGTGTGGCACCAACTGCTCGGCAACGAGCGGACGGCCGATGGCGTGCACGACCGCCAGGGCGGCTCGCTGCTCGGCCCGCGCTTCGGCGGCAATGAGATCCGCGAGTTTCTCGACCGCGCGGGGGCCGTCTATACGGAATACGACGACGAGGCGGCGCTCGCCGACGCCATTGCCGGCGAGATCGCGGCCGAGAAGGTCGTCGGCCACATGGCCGGGCGGATGGAATTCGGCCCGCGGGCGCTGGGCAACCGATCGATTCTCGGCGACGCCCGCAGCCCGAAGATGCAGTCGGTGATGAACCTGAAGATCAAGTTCCGCGAGTCGTTCCGCCCGTTCGCGCCGTCGGTGCTTCGCGAACACGTGCACGAGTATTTCGACATGCGGCCGGGCGAGGATAGCCCGTATATGCTGCTCGTCGCGCCCGTTCGGGCGGACCGTCGGCGCGACGGCGACGCGGCAGAGGAGGAGCTGACCGGCATCGACCGGCTGCTCAAGATCGTGCGGTCGGACGTGCCCGCCGTCACACACGTGGACTACTCCGCGCGCGTGCAGACGGTCGATCCGCGGCGGCACGGGCGGTACTACGAAATCCTGCGGCGGTTCCGCGACAAGACCGGCTGCCCGGTGGTCATCAACACGTCGTTCAACATCCGCGGCGAGCCCATCGTCTGCACGCCGGAGGACGCATACCGCTGCTTCATGGCCACCAATATGGACGTGCTCGTCATCGAGGACTTCCTGCTCCGCAAGGAAGACCAGCCGCAGGCCCGCCGACACGAAATCGACGAGTACATCGCCCAGTTCGACCTGGACTAGACGACGCATGATCGAGATTGACTGGCATCCGACAACGCGGCAATTGCGGAGGTTCGGCCTGAGCACGGCCGTCTTCGCCGGTGCGATCGGTGCGTGGGCGTTCTGGGCGAAGTCGCTGCTCGGCTTCGATCTATCCGTCGCGGCCGCCGACGGCACCGCCATCGGTCTGTGGTGCCTGGCCGGCACGGGGCTGGTGCTGGGCCTGGCGGCCCCGAGGGTACTCAAGCCGCTCTATCTGGCGCTTACCGTCATCACGCTCCCCATCGGCTTCGTCGTCTCGTGGGTGGTGCTGCTGGCGGTCTTTGCCTTGATCCTCACGCCGCTGGGACTGGCGCTTCGCCTGCTGAGGCGCGATCCGCTGCAACGGCGGTTCGAGCCGGAGGCCGAGACGTACTGGGTCGATCACCCGCAGCCGCCGACGCCCGACCGCTACTTCCGGCAGTTCTGACCGCGGCCGGGACGGCGGTTTTTGGCTGTGCGCGAAGCGCCGCCCCGTTACAATGAACTCACCGGCCCGCCGTCCGGTTCGAGGCGGCCCCGGATTACGGGAAGGAACCATGCTCGCAGACACACTGGCGCTGTTCGGGCTTCCGGGGCACTGGGAAGCGATCATCGTCATCCTGGCAATCCTGCTGCTGTTCGGCGGCAAGAAGCTGCCGGAACTCGCCAAGGGGCTGGGGCGCGGGCTGCGGCACTTCAAGAACGAGCTGCACGGCGTCAAGGACGACATCGAGAAGCTGCCCGAGGACGACCAGCCGGAAAGCCAGAAGCAGTTGCCCAGCCACGACGCCGCCTCGAAGCAGGAATCGCCCTCGCAGGAGAAGGACAAGACGTAACCCCTTCGCCTACCGCTCGTCCGTCCCCGATCCCGCTTGCTCCCCCTCCGCGGCTGCCCTGCGCTTCCGCCGATGCGCGACGTACGCCAACAGGACACCGAACTCGAACAGGATCCACATCGGGACCGCCAGGGCCATCTGGCTAAAGGGATCGGGCGGCGTCAGCACGGCCGCCAGGATCAGGATCACCACGATCACGTGCCGCCGGTAGTGGTTCAGCCGCTGTACGCTGACCAGCCCCAGCGCCGCGAGGAGGTAGATCAGCAGCGGCGTCTGGAAGCCCACGCCGAAGACGAACATCATCCGCGTCATGAACGTGACATGGCTGTGGAAGGTGATGGTCGGCTCGGCGCCCGTCCAGCGAACCATCAACAGGAGGTAATACAGGATGTTCTCGGCAACGAGCAGGAGGAAGAAGGCGGCCCCGGCGAGGAACAGCACGCAGCACGCGGCGGCCGCGATGAGCACCGCTCGACGCTCGCGCTGGTAGAGCCCCTCGGAGACGAAGAGCCACGTCTGCAGGAACAACCAGGGCGAAGCGACCACGATGCCGGCGTAGAGGGCGACCTTAAGGTAGAGGGTCAATCCGCCCGAGACCTCGAGGATGACCAGGTCGGCCTCGATGCCGAGCCGCTCGACCACGCGAAGGTACACGTCCTTGAGCAACTGCAGCAGATCGAAGCCGAAGACGAAGCCCACGGCCAGCCCGGCCGCGAGCCCGATCAGCGCGTAGACCACCCGCCGGCGAAGCTCCTCCAGGTGCTCGCCGAGGGTCATTTCGCGCGCGTGTTCCGCCCCCCGACCTTTCTCTTCGCCAGCCATCTCGTGCCCCCGCCGGGCGGGACCCGGAGCCGACTCCGCCGCGGCGCGGCGCGAGTATATCAGGAACTGCGGCCAAAAACTCCAGTTTCGCGGGCGAGGTTCCGATAAAGGCTCCGTGGGCGCCCGCGGGGTCGGGGCGACCTCCGAATGCAAAAGGACTGACGGTGATGACGACGCGAACGCTCAGCCTCGCCAAGGGCGGACACAAGTTCATCTTTCGCTACGCCTCGGGCGCGGAAGATGAAATCGTGGACTCGATCATGCGGCTGGCTGAGGACCGCGGCTGCGACCTCGACTGGCTCGACGCCGCGGCGCTGAGCTTCCAGGTCGCCCAATACGCCGCCGCTGACCCCGGCGAGGCGCTCCTGCCCGCCCCCTATCCGCAGGACTGACGGCCCCCCGCACACGGCCATGGACGGCTTGATCCGACGCTTCTTCGATTCGCTCGACGCCGAGCGGAACTTCTCGGCGCACACCATCCGCTCCTACACGAGCGACCTCATGCAGTTCTGCCGGTTCCTCGCCGCGTTCGACGACGCCGGCACCGGGGCACCGACTACGCTGGCGGACCTTCCCGTGGCGGACGACCTCGACTGGGACCGCCTGCACGACCAACTGCTGGCCCTGACGCCGACGGAAGTCCGGGCGTATCTCTCGACCCTCCGCAATGCGGAATACTCGAAGCCCACGGTCGCACGGAAGCTGGCGACGCTGCGGAGCTTCTACAAGTTCCTCGTCCGCGTCGGCGAGATCGACGCCTCGCCGGTCAGCGTGGTGCGGACGCCGCGCCTCGACAAGCGGCTCCCCAAGTGTCTCGACGTGCAGGAGGTCGAACGGCTGCTGGAGGCCCCGGACACTTCGACCATGCTGGGAGCCCGCGACCGTGCGATCCTGGAGACGCTCTACTCGGCCGGCCTGCGAATCAGCGAGTTGGTCGGACTCAACATCGAGGACCTCGACGAATTCTCCGAGGCGGTCCGAATCCGCGGCAAGGGCCGCAAGGAGCGGATCGCGCCGCTGGGCGGCCCGGCCGTTGAGGCCATCCGGGCCTATCTGGAGCTTCGTGGTCGTCCGGGGCGCGGCCCCCTTTTCGTCAACAAGGATGATGCGCGGCTTTCCGGGCGCTCCGTCCGCCGCAAGCTCGATCGGTACCTGCAGATCGCGGGGCTGCCCGTGGACATCAGCCCGCACGCCCTGCGGCACAGCTTCGCGACGCACCTGCTCAATGCGGGAGCCGACCTCCGCAGCGTCCAGGAACTGCTGGGGCACCGCAACCTCTCGACCACGCAGATCTACACGCACCTGACCACCCGTCGCCTGAAGGAAGCATACGACCGGGCGCACCCCCTCGCCCGCCGCAAGCCCGGGCCGCCCCGAACGGCCCGCAAGCCGTTCCGCGCCGATTCTCCCAGCCGGTCGAACACGCCGCTTGACGCTTGAAGCTCGCCCTCCCGACCGCTAATCTCGTTCGGTGTCCGACCTGTCTGTCAAAGGCGACCCCCCGATCCGGAGACATCTCATGGAACCACAGACCGCGATGGAAACCTACATTATCCGGCAGCGCAAGGAATGGACGGAGATTCTCACCGGCTTTGAAACGAAGAACAAATACTCCATCCAAAACGAACAGGGGCAGGACCTCTTCTTCGCGGCCGAGGTCGGCGGGTCCGTCGCCGGCCGGCTGTTCCTTCAGGCCATGCGGGCCTGGACGATCCAGATCCTCGACCCACAGGGCCAGACGGTGCTGGAGGTCCGCCGGCCGTTCAAATTCTACTTCCACCGGGCGGAGGTGACGGACGCGTCGGGCAACGTGCTGGGCAGCATCCAGCGGCGCTGGTCGTGGGTGCGGCGGATCTACTCGGTCCTCGATCCCTCGGGACAGGAGGTCTTCCAGCTCTTCGGGCCGATCTTCCACCCGTGGACGTTCCAGATCCGCCAGAGCGAACAGGAAATCGGCAAGATCACCAAGAAGTGGTCCGGGCTCGGCAAAGAGATGTTCACCAAAGCAGACAACTTCGCCGCGACGTTCCCGGCCACGCTCGACACGCCCCTCAAGAGCCTTCTGCTCGGGGCGGTGTTCCTGATTGACTTCGTGCATTTCGAGACCAAGAACTGACGTGGGACGCGCCCGCCGCGTATCCTTGCAACGTGCTCGGGCGCAACGGATAATGCGTGGGCCTGCCACAGCCGGGGGCCGCCGGGCGGCTCCCCGCCGCCGCGGCTTCGCGGCATCCGCATGGACAAGGAGCAACGCGATGAGATACGCGTCGAGAACGGCCGTGGGATTCGCCATGCTGACTTCGCTGCTCATCGGCGGGTGCGACCGCCCGCCCAAGCCGCCCAAGACGCTGGAGGGCGACGTGCCCGAGGTGCTCGTAGTGCCCCGCCAGGATAACGTGGAGCGAACGGCCGTGACGAGGATGGAACGCGCCCGGGCCAACTACGAGTACCGTCTGGAAGTCCTGCGCGAGTACTTCTCCAGCACTGGGCAGATGGACAAGTACGCGTGGGCCGGTCGGGAGCTTGAGAACCTGCACGACGCCAAGACCTTCATCTGGGAGAACATCCCGGAGATCGTCCCGCCGACGGGCGAGTCGGTGGAAGATGCGGACGAGCGAGCGCTGGTGGAGTACGCGGTGGCGGCGCGGCGGCAGTATCTGGCGGCCGCAGAGGAACTCGCCGAATTCTACGAGCAGCGCGACGCGAACTCGTACAAAGCGCAGCGCATCCGCAACATGCAGGCGCGGTTCGACCCGATCCGCACGTATCAGTACTACCTGGAGGCGGAGATTCCGGGCCCGGAACTTCGCTGCATGGACGTGATTCCCGAAGCGAACCAAATGTACGACCAGGCGGTCCGGCTGTTTCGCAGCGGGCGCGGTTTCATGTGGGTGGCCACTGATTACGACAAGCTGCGGCAGGCGGTGGGCCTGTTCCGCGAACTGGTGTGGAAATACCCGCGTTCGACCAAGATCGCCATGTCGGCCTACTACCTCGGCGAGATCTATAAAGAGTACTTCGCCGAATACGTGCGGGCGGCGCACTGGTACGAGCGGGCCTTCCAGTGGGACATGCACATCACCGAGCCGGCCCGCTTCCAGGCCGCCACCGTGCACGACATCTGGCTGCACAACCCCGCGCGGGCGATCGAACTGTACGACCAGTCGCTCCGCTTCGACCCGTGGCGCCTGGGAAACTCCGAAACCGCCGAACGGAGAATCCGCGAACTGACGGAGCAACTGGAAGCGCAAGCCGCCCAACCCGCCCCGCGCCCCAGCGTGACCGCCCCGCCCGCGCCGGCGCCCCCGCCAGCAGCCGCGCCCGCGCCACCGACCACGCAGCCGGCACCGGAACCCGTCTCCGTCCAGCCCGTGGCCGGCTGAAATCGGCGAGTTGCTGAAAGCCGCGGGGGGCTGGGGCGTTATGGTAGAATTAGAGGCACGGGCGGAGCCCTCCGATGAGAGAAGGGCAAAGCCGGCGCGTTCGACTACCCCAGGGAGCCTGACCATGGCCAGACCGGTGAAGCTTCCGGCGATTGTGGCGGCCGTCTCGGCCGTCATCGTGTTCACCTTCGCGGCCGCCCGCGGCGAATGGGAGAATCCCAAGGCCAAGCAGCCGCCGCGCGCGAAGCCGCAGCGCCGCAGCGCCGCCGAAGGGCTGCCGCCGCTGCCGCTGCCGGCGACGCCGCTGCGCCGCTCCGAGAAGAAGCGCGAGCCCGCCCCCCCGGCGCTGGTGGGGATGATTCAGTTCTCGGGCACCCGCTTCGAGGTCGTGGACGGCAGCCGCACACCGGTGCATCGGTTCCCCACCACGCAGATCGACATCGAGCGGCTGATGAACCACGCCAACGCGCGGCTCAAGATCCGCTACCGCTATGCGCCCACGAGCCTCGGCGGCTTCTCCTGGGATCCCCGCGAGATGCCCGTCCTGTACCTCACCGGCTGGACGCCCCTGCCGAACATGAGCGATGAACTCGTCGCCAAGCTGCGCCGCTATCTCTACGACGGCGGAACGCTGGTCCTGCACGCGCAGTGCGGGCGGCCGGCCTTCGTCGAATCGGCACGCCCGGCCATCGCGAGCCTTCTGCCCAATCGACAGCTCGCCCCGCTCGATACCGACGCCCCGCTGTTCCACGCCTACTACAACATCGACCGCATGCGGGTGCGGAAGAACGACGAGCCGTTCAAGACCATGAAACCATACATCGAGGCGGTCTATCTGGGCTGCCGCCCGGCCGTCATCTTCTCGCCCATCGACCTGAACTGCGGCTGGGACGTCGAGAACAACCCGATCGAGGGGGGGATCCTGTACCACCAGGACGACGCGCTGAAGCTGGGCATCAACATCATCACGACGTCGCTGGCGAACTTCCAGTACGCCCGCGCGTGGGGGACGCAGAAGGTCTATCACCAGCAGGGCGACGCCACGCGCGACCAGCTTGTCATCGCGCAGCTCGTCCATGATGGCGACTGGGACCCCACGCCCCACGCCCTGCCCAACCTCATGAAGTTCATCCAGACCGGCACCACGCTCAACGTGCAGTTCAAGCGGCAGGTGGTCGACCCGGGCGACCCCGCGCTCTTCCGGCATCCCGTGGCCTACATCACGGGCCTGCGCGACTTCAAGCTGACCGACGCGCAGGTCACCAATCTGCGAGCGTACCTCGCGGGCGGCGGGGTGCTGGTGGCCGACGCGGCCGCCGGCATGACCGCCTTCGACGTGGCGTTCCGGCGCGAGCTGCAGCGAGTGCTGCCCAACGCACAACTCGCCTCCCTGCCGCTGGACTCGCCGCTGTACCAGATGCCCAACAAGGTGCGCGCGGTCGAGTACTCGCCCCTGGTCAAGGCGCAGAACGCCGGGCTCAACGCGCCCGCCCTCGAGGGCATCAAGATCGACGGGCAACTCGCGGTCATCTACTCGCCCCTCAGCCTCGCCAACGGCTGGGAGCAACTCGGCTTCGCCTACAACCGCGGCTACGCCGACACGGACGCCATCGGCATCGGCGTGAACATCCTTTCTTACGCATTGACGCACTGAGCCCGGCACAGTCCGGTCGTTCAGGCGGGGTGAGGATGGCGCAAAAAGAAGCGGCCGGCGGGGGAAAGGAGGAGAAACCCCGCCGACCGTAGGGGCTGGGGGGAGCAGCCCCTGTCGCTCGCTCTACCCTATACTACGGCATTCCACGGGGTCCGGCTCAAGGAAAGACGCCGATTTTTGGGATTTTCTTTCTCTCCCGATAACCTCATCTAAATAATAGGGTTGTGGGGATGCGACAGAAATACCTAAGGCCTTTACCCTAGCCTCAAGAGGGATATCCTCCCTCATCGCCCCCCTTTCTTAGCCCTCAGTAACTCCCGGAAGCCGCTTGATGCGGGGGTCCGTAAACACGTCGCTCTCGTCCCGGCTCACCGACGAAAATTCCGAAACCACCGCCCCCTCCGGCCCGGCCTGGAACCAGTGCAGCGTGTCCGACCCAATCGTGTATTGCTGCCCCGGCGCGAGTTCGATCTCGCGGAAAACGGTGTAGTACTCCTCACTCCCCGCTGGCGGTGCCGCTTTCGGCCGCGGCGTCGGCTCGCCCTCAACATACAGATACACCCGCCCCCACCGGCACCGGAACGTCTCCATCTTGCCCGGCTCGCCCTCCACCGGCGGGTGCCGATGCTCCGGACACGTCTGCCCCGGCAGAAGCACCAGCTCCTTCGCGCAGTACCGGTCCGTGTTCACGTACACCACCAGCTCCAGCCCCGTCCGCTCAAGCTCGCCGAGCCCGAACTCCGCCACCTCCATGCCCGCGCGCTCGGCGTCGGTCAGCACGATCCCGGCCGCCTCGAGCAGCCGCGCCGCCGCTTCTTGCGCCCGGCGAACTTCGCTTCGCGTAATCATCGGTTTCCCTTTCGCGCCCGCGGCGCTTGTCTCGGCCGCCTCGCACAGCCTACCATGCCCCCCGCGAGGACGCCATGAGCCGCCACCCGGACCTCCAGCCCATCCGCACGCGCCTGCTCGCGTGGTA
>Ga0272441_10000591_pt1 | contig 82233 bp, 84 predicted proteins | sample SSMProp6N_FD_193582 | JGI IMG/M metagenome (GOLD analysis project Ga0272441, IMG submission 193582) | Marine sediment archaeal communities from Little Sippewissett salt marsh, Falmouth, MA, United States - SSM-Prop-6N | ecosystem: Environmental > Aquatic > Marine > Wetlands > Sediment ...
AAAATATGAATGTTAAACTCATTGGTTTTTCACCAAATCCTGAGAAGATACCAGCTATGGCAGGTATGCTTACGCATAGTAAAAGTAAACCTGAAGATCTAGAAAAAGCACCTGGTAAAAAACTAAACGCTGTTTTAAAAGAAGTTATAAAACTTGGACACACAAGTGTTATCGAACATACTAGTTTTACTTTTGCAATAAGTGATGTTAGTCGAGCTCTTACACATCAATTTGTTAGACATAGAATTGCAAGTTATGCTCAACAAAGTCAAAGATATGTAGATTTTAAAGAACCAAAATATGTAACTCCTCCAAAAATTGCTGAAAACAAGAAAATGAAAAAAGCATATGAGGATACAATGGAAAATATCTGGGATCAATACAATAAACTATTGGAACTGGGGATACCTGCAGAAGATAGTAGATTTGTGCTACCTAACGCTGCTTGTACAAATATTATTGTCACTATGAATGCAAGATCACTTCTCAACTTTTTTGAACTTCGAACCTGTCAACATGCACAATGGGAAATTCGAAAACTAGCAAATAAGATGCTATCTGAAGTAAAAAAAGTAGCTCCAATTATTTTTAAAAACGCTGGTCCTACTTGTAAAACTAAAGGATATTGCCCTGAAAACAAAAAAGACTGTCCACTTTATCCTAAGAAGTGATATTGATATGAAAAGACCTTATGTTTTTATTAACTGTGCGATGAGTCTTGATGGTAAAATAGCATCACCATCTGGTAAACAGATAAGAATTTCATGTGATGAAGACATTAAGAGAATGTATAATCTAAGAAATGAATCTGATGCAGTTTTAGTTGGAATTAAAACAGTGATTTCTGATAATCCAAAACTAACTGTTAAAGAAAAATATGTTAAAAATCCAAGACAGCCAACCCGGATTATACTTGATTCAAAATGTAAAACACCAGTTGATTCATTAGTTGTAAATGAAAAATCAAAAACATATATTATTACAGGATCAGATTGTAAAAAAACATATGGAAAAAATGTTGAAATAATAAAATGTAAAACAAAAAATGGAACTATTGATCTAGAAGATTTTATTCAAAAAATCTATGAAAAAGGAATAAAAAAATTAATGGTTGAAGGAGGAAGCAGAGTAATTACTAGTTTTATTTCAAAAAAACTAGTAGATGACATATACATATATGTTGGACCAATAATAATTGGTGGTAAAAATACACCCTCTCTTATTTCTGATATAGATACAAATATTATTCTAAAACTTGTTGAAACAAAAAAAATTGGATCTGGAATTTTATTACATTATAAGATATGATAAAATGAAATTTTTATGTGACCAGATGCTTGGAACACTTGCGAAATGGCTTCGAATTCTTGGTTTTGATACATATTTTGCGAATCAAGTAATTAAAGATATTGAACTACTAGAAATTGCAAAAAAAGAAGAAAGAATATTAATAACTAGGGATAAAGAATTAGTTCAGAGGTGTAAAAAAAGACAGATAAAATTTATATCAATTAGCTCAATAGATCTTGATGAACAATTAAAAACAACTCTGAAAAATATTAAAATAAACCAAGATCAAATACTTACTAGATGTACAGTTTGCAATAGTATACTTGAAGAAATCGATAAAGAGAAAGTAAAAGGAGAGGTACCTGAAAAAGTATTTCAATATAAGGAAAAATTTTGGTTTTGTAAAAATTGTAAAAAATATTATTGGCATGGTAGTCATTTTGATAAAATGATAAGTAAAATTAAAGATCTAAAACAATAAAAATTTTTTATATCATTTTTACCATTTGTGCATGGGGGATTCCTTTTATTCTTATAATACAGTCTGGATCAATAAGACCAAGATCAACTGCACATTTTATTGTTTTTTCACCTACAAGATTTGCAATAGTACATGCGTTTAGATGTTTTTTTAGATCATTTATATTTATTCTTTTTCCATCATAGAATTTTTTTGATATATCAAGATGAAATTTTCCATCGGTAACTTTTTTTCCAATTAGTTTTTCATCACATGCACCAATTAGTATGTCGTTTCCCTGTTTGTAGATTTTTATACTAATCATCTTTTTCTTGTTTCCTGTGTTTTTTTTATTTACCTATTTATCTGTTAGATTTTCATATTTTATATTTGTTTCGCAAAAATGTTATATAAATCGGGTTTTGTTTTAAATCAACATCTGTTCTGTAATTTTTGTTCTTAAAATTAGTAAAAAAACGTACTTTTATAGAAAAATATTTATATAAGTGTCTAAAATCTAATAAAAAATATAAAAAAAATTTACCGTAATTCTAAATAACCCAATTGCAATTACATATTTTTAATCACGCTGAGGAGAATTATTTTTTGTGGGATAAATAGATGGAAAATGTTATCAAATCTTTCTCTGAACATGGAACTTTCGTTCAACCTGAAACATTAGATTACATTTTGTCAAAGGAAAAACCATATGAATTCACAGAAAAAATCTCGAAAAACCTAAAGGAATATCCATTAATATTAACCATTGAAATTGTTAGAAATATTGAAGAAATATTAAAAGAAAAAAGAAGAAAAGAAGATATAAAAACTGAGATATCAAAAGAAAAAGAAATTCAAAATATTCTACTTAAAAAAATATATGATAATACAGAAAAACAAAACATTTTAGAACCAGAGTCTGAACTTGATTTTGATGAAGAAGATAGAGAAGAAGTAGATTTTAGTTGTAAAAAAGAAGAAAATGTTGGGGAAATATCATTAAACATCAAAAAGGTCAAATCATGGAATCCTGAGGCAAAAAAATATAACTCTGATATTAAAATTATAAGAGATGTAACAGGTAAAAGTACCTGTGAGGGGACAACAAGTGATTTTACTAAACTTTTTGTTAACAGATTTAATATTTTAAGAAAAATCCTTCAAAGCCAAAGAAGAGAACTAGCTAATATAATGCCTATAAAAAGAATAGGTAGAAATGATGTTAAAGAAATTCAGTTAGTAGGTATTGTAAAAGATATTAGAACAACAAAAAATGGTCATAGATTAATCGAACTAGAAGATGACACTGGTGAAATCCTTGGAATAGCATTAAAAAACAATAGGGATGTAATTGGGCTTGCAAATGAAGTTCTTTATGATGAGATAATAGGTGTTAGTGGAAATCTTAGTAGAAAAGGAGATCTACTTGTAATAAATAATATTATTTTTCCAGATATTAGCATACAAAATAACCATAATAGATCTGAAGAGCCAATATGTACAGCTTTCTTATCAGATATTCATATCGGTAGTAAACAGTTCATGGCTGATCAATGGAATTCTTTTCTAAGATGGATAAATGGAAACATAGGTAATAAAAGACAAAGAGATGTCGCAGGAAAAATAAAATACCTAGTATTACCTGGTGATCTTGTAGATGGTATTGGTATTTATCCAAATCAGGAAGAAGAACTATCAATCACAGATGTCTATAGGCAATATGAAGAACTATCTAAACAAATTGAAAACATACCTGATCATATCAGCATAATAATGCAACCTGGGAATCATGATGCAGTTCGCCCTGCTGAGCCCCAACCTACTTTTGAAAAAGAGATACAAGACTTATTTTCAGGTAAACATATAGAATTTGTTGGAAACCCGTGTTATCTGACATTAAATGGTGTAGAAATACTTAGTTACCATGGTCAAAGTCTACTTGATTTTTCAACAAACATTCAAGAACTAAAATATAACGAACCAGTCGAAACGATGAAACATATGCTAAAAAAACATCATCTAGCACCAGCATATGGCGGGTATACACCTCTCGCACCAGAACATATTGATTACATGCTTATAGATAGGATTCCAGATATTTTTGTAACAGGACATGTACATCTAGCAACAATTGGCGAATACCGGGGTGTGACACTTATTAATGCATCAAGCTGGCAGTCTCAGACTAGTTATCAAAAAATGCTTAATTTTATTCCAGATCCAGCTAAACTACCAATAATGAATCTTCATACAGGTAATGTTACAATGATGGATTTCAGCAGATTATAAAAAAAATGAAAGGAAAAAAATTATTTTATTTTTAGTTCACCATTATAGCCATCATAGATTGTTGGAAATGGTAGAGGAAAATAACCATGCATAATTTTTGCATAAATTCCTGCAAATATAAAACTAATTATCGAAGGTGGATATAGTATAAATAATGTTAAAAATTTTAATAGAACATGGTTTTTTGCATAAGTTGAAACCTCTTCAGCAGTAATTGATCTGTCAAAATTTTTATCTGCAAGACCTTTTAGACCATTTGCAACCGTATTTGTAAGAGATGGATATGCAAGAGCTAGACCCTGATCCATTGATGACATTACAATAACGCGATTATTTCCCTTAATATCTGTTTGAAAACTTTTACTATAATCCTCAACTCTATTATCAAATAAACCTGTTATAATTGGGCTGCATATAAGACCGCCACTGAGGCAACTATGAAATATTAGAAACATGCCATCACAACTTATTTTATCAAATTTTGAATCAAGTTCATCATCAGTGATAAAACCATCAAGACCTTCCCAAGAAACAATACCTTCATCCATGCCATCAGATTCATCACCATTGTTATCTTCAACAGCGCTACCATGACCTTGATAACTAAAAATGACAACATCATTGGAATCAGAAACAGTGGAAAGCCAATCAAGAGCAGATAGAATATTATTTCTTTTTGCCTCATCATTTAATAATAATCTCACATGACTCTGATCATATTTATCATCTGAAATAAGTACATCATATATTTTTTTCATAAATACATCTGGGACAGGTAAATCATTACTAATTCCATCGTAGTCAGATATTCCAACAATAACAGCCCAATATTCAACATCAGATGGATTATTTGATTTATTTTCATCTAAATAATTATAGTTTTTCTCTGTTTTTTCTGATACCGAAGATGCATTCATTACAAAACTAGAACAAATTAGCAGCATGCAGACTAAAAATATCTTTATTTTATTCATCTTTCATATTCTCCCCGTAATTTTAGAAATACAATATATTTGATATTAATATAAATTTTACTATGATAAAATTGTATATAACAAACTTTAAACATTTATTTTACATTATATGTTACAATATAATAAAAAAAAATTTTTAGGAAATGTCACACATGGGTGGGGAACCTATACCAGAAATAGCAGTCAGCTCAGAAATGCAAAAATATTTTGATTATTTACAAGAAGAAATAGAAAAATGCTATAAAATTGCAGAAGAAGCAAGGGAAAAAGGACGTGATCCTGAACTAAAAGTAGAAATCCCACAGGCTATGGATCTAGCACAAAGAGTTGAAGAACTAGTAGGACCTAAAAACATAGCCCCAAAAATAAGAGAAATAACAAGGAAAATCAAAAACCGTGAACTAGTATCACTTGAAATCTCAAAATATATATCTAGTGGAAAAAAATATAAATTCAAATCAAAAGAAGAAGCACTAGACCAAGCTATTAGAACAGGACTAGCAATATTAACAGAAGGAGTGCTTGTAGCTCCATTAGAAGGAATAGCAGAGGTAAAACTCGGGAAAAACAATGATGGAACTAACTATGTTGACCTATATTTCTCAGGACCAATTAGAAGCGCAGGTGGAACAGGTCAAGCAATGAGTGTTTTAATTGCTGATGTAGTAAGAAGTGAGATGGGCATTGATAAATACAAACCAACAGATGGAGAAATAGAAAGATACAAAGAAGAAATACCCCTATACAAAAGAGCACAGCATCTACAATATACACCAAGTGTAGATGAAATAGACAAAATAGTTAGAAATTGTCCTATATGTATAAATGGGGAAGGAACAGAGAAAGAAGAAGTTACAGGATACCGTGACTTGCCAAGGATAGAAACAAACAGACTCAGAGGTGGAGCATGCCTAGTAATTGCAGAAGGATTATGCTTGAAAGCACCAAAAATACAAAAACATGTAAAAAAACTTAAACTCAAAGGATGGAAATTTTTAGATATTTTTATAAACAAAGGAAAAGAATGTAAAGAAGAAAAAATTGATAAACTACCAGAGATACTACCCTTAAAAAAATATATAGGAGAGGTAATAGCAGGAAGACCCGTTTTTTCACATCCATCAAGAAAAGGAGGTTTTAGACTTAGATATGGAAGAGCCAGAACAGCTGGTCTTGCAAGCACAGCAATTAATCCTACAACAATGTATCTATTGGATAATTTCATCGCTGTTGGAACGCAACTAAAAACAGAAAGACCCGGAAAAGGGACCATTGGAACACCATGTACAACAATAGAAGGCCCAATTGTTTTACTTCAAAATGGGGATCTAATACAGATAAACAAAATAAAAGAAATCAGAGAAGACATTAAAAAAATAATAGATCTAGGAGAAATACTAATACCATATGGAGAATTCTTAGAAAACAATTCACTTCTACCAGATTCACCATATGTATATGAATGGTGGATACAAGACCTACAAAAAAAATTAGATACCCTACCCGATAAAAATGATAAAAAAAATATTGATATTGCTGATAATAAAACAAAAGAAAAAATAAAAAAAGATCTGAAAAAAGAAATTAATCTTGAAAAACCAACATATGAAGAAGCAATAAATATCTCGAAAAAATATGATATACCACTTCATCCAAACTATAATCTCTTCTGGCATGACATAAATTTTAATGAAATAAAAAAACTATCAGACTACATTTTTGAAAATGGAAAAATCAAAGATGACATTCTTATAATAAAAAGAAACAGCGAGATAAAAGAAATACTGATAAAATTAGGTGTTTTACATAAACAAAAAATTGAGACAATTGAAATAAATAAATATGCAAAACCATTATTATTATGCCTTGGACTTGAAATAAAAAACGATAAAATCATTGAAAATAAAAATAGAGTTTTACTAAAAAAAGAAAATAAAAATATTAATTATCTTGTCTCAGAAATATCTGAAATAAAAATAATGCCCAGAGCACCATTTAGAATTGGAACAAGAATGGGAAGACCAGAAAAAGCAGCTGAGAGAAAGATGAAACCACCACCACATGTACTCTTTCCTCTTGGAAACTATGGTGGAAATCAAAGACTGGTGAGAAAAGCAGCAGAGAAAACAAAAATAGAAGTAGAAGCAGGAACTAGGATTTGTACAAAATGTGGTAAAAAAACATATAAAATATTCTGTGACTGTGGAGCACATGCAAAAATAGATGATAAATCAAGGATAGAAATTCATGATATAAAGCTTGGAAAAGAACTAGAAAATGCAAGGAAAAACATAAAAGAGAGAAGACTACCCGACACAATTAAGGGTGTTATTGGAACAATATCAAAACATAAAACACCAGAGCCACTTGAAAAAGGAATCCTTCGGGCAAAACATGATGTATATGTCTTTAAGGATGGGACTATCCGTTTTGATATGACAGATGCACCACTTACTCATTTTAAACCAAGAGAAATTGGAATAACAATAGAGAGGCTAAAAAAATTAGGATACAAAAATGACTATCTGGGTGAACCTCTAGTAAAGGATGATCAAATATGTGAACTAAAAATTCAGGATGTGATTATCTCAAAGAGCTGCGCAGAATACTTCTATAATGTAGCTAAATTTGTTGATGATCTACTTTTTAAATATTATAAGATGGAACGGTTTTATAATATTAGAAAATTAGAGAGTCTCACAGGACATCTTGTTGCGGGTCTTGCCCCCCATACATCAGCTGGATCTCTTGCTAGGATCATTGGTTTTACAAAAGCACAAGTATGTTTTTCACATCCTTTTTATCATGCTGCTAAAAGAAGAAATTGTGTTTCATCTGATACAAAAATTATGATTCTAAATAATGAAAAACCGCATATTGAATCAATAAAAGAATTTTATGATAGAATCCCTGTTGAAAGTGAAATTGTTGATGATTTTAATACAAAAAAGAAAAATGTTACATCTGTCAAAGCATTTTCTTTTTCAAAAACAAATAAAAAGATGATGACAAATAAAATTAAAGCCATATATAAAGCAAAATCACCTAATCATTTATTGGATATTAGATTGAAATCTGGTAGAAATCTAGTTGTATCGCCATATCATCGTTGTCTTGTAATAATAAATGATAAAATCATGATAAAAAAAGCATTAGAATTAGATAAAAATGATTTATTTTTAGTATCTGAAAATAATAATTTTGAATCATCAGATATAGGAAGAATTGATTTACTTAAACTTTTTTCAGAGATACCAGAAATAAAAGAAAATGTAATGATTCGCAATATAAATGATTTTATAAAGCAAATAATAATTGATATCGGTGGGCTAAAATCATGCTCAAAAAAATTAAAAATCAATAAGAAAACATTTTCAAATTATATTTACCGGGATAGCATTCCAATAACTGTTTTATTGTCATTACTTAAAATCAATAATAAAAAAATAAAAGATATACCAAATAAATGTACTCTTTCCATGAAAAGGGATTCAAAGACTATCTCTAGATATATTAAGATTGATAAATGGTTTATGAAACTTATTGGATATTATCTTGCAGAGGGACACTCAAGAAGTATTCCAAAAAATTATTATCATGTTAGTTTTGCTTGTTCTGAAGAAAACTTAAAAAGAGAGATAGAAAAATGTATATCAAAAGTATTTAAGATTTCTTACTACAAAACTCAAAAAGATCTTACAATAAGTAGTAGAATAATATATGAGTTTTTTACTTCATTTTTAAATTTAGGTAAAAACGCATCTGAAAAAAGAATTCCGCCAATTATTGCAGCATTACCAAAGAATAAAATTAAATATCTACTTCAAGCATATTTCTCGGGTGATGGAAGTGTTGAAAAAGGAAGGTTACACGTTAGTTGTTCATCAATTAATAAGAATCTTTTAGAATCTATTGGTTTTCAACTTACTCGTTTTGGAATATTTTATCGTATAAAATATGAGAAAAAACCATCTGCTGGTGCTGTTAAAAGATTTTATGAGAAACATAATAAAAAGATGAGGATGTTTCATCTATATTATCTTTCAATAAGATCAACTTATGCTAGAATTTTTTATGAAAAAATCAGTTTTTCCCTTGAACGTAAAAATAGAAATCTAGAAAAAGTAATCAATAAAGAACGAAAACCAAGGATAAAGAAATATGGAGAATATGTTCTTGATCCAATAAAAGAAATTAATATATCTGAATCTAAATCAAAATATGTTTATGATTTAGAAGTAGAAAATGAGCATAATTTCCAAATAAATGATTCAATTATTACAAATAATTGCGATGGCGATGAAGATGGCCTCATGCTTCTCATGGACGCTCTTCTTAATTTTTCACATTCTTATATTCCTGATAAACGTGGTGGTCGTATGGATTTACCCTTGATTGTGACTACTCGTCTTGATCCATCTGAGGTTGATAAAGAAGCTCATAATGTTGATACTCTCTCGCGTTATCCACTTGATTTTTACAAGTCTACCCTTCGTCATGAGCATTCAAAGGAGATGGAGTCTATTATGGATACTGTTTCTTCTCGGATAGGTACTAGTCTTCAGTATGAAAATTTTGGTTTTACTCATGATACTGAGGATATTTCTCTTGGCCCTAAGACTTCTAAATATAAGACTCTTAAGACTATGATGGATAAGATGAATGCTCAGCTTGATCTAGCTGCAAAGATTAGTGCTGTTGATACAGCTGATGTTGCATATAAGGTGATTGAGCGTCATTTCTTACCTGATATTATTGGTAATATGCGTGCGTTTAGTAAGCAGGCTGTTCGTTGTCCTATTTGTAATATTTCTTATCGTCGTTCTCCTCTTAGTGGTGTTTGTAATAAATGTGGTGGTAAACTGACTCTCACGGTTCATGAGAAATCTGTGAAAAAATATCTTGAGATTTCAAAGAAGATTGCTAAGCGTTATAATATTCCTCCTTATGCTTGTCAGCGTATTAATCTTGTAGAAAAATCAATTGATAGTCTTTTTGTTAGTGATAAAGTTAAAACTATGCGTATTGATGATTATTTTTAATTGTAAAAATAGTTTTTTTATCATAACTTTCATATATCATTTGATATATGCATTGTATTAGTTCATTTGGTTTGAGGTTGGGTGAAAAATAGGATGTTTGAAGGGATTGATAAAGAGAGATGGTATAAATGGTCTATGATTGTTAATGTTGCTTTGTTTTTTTTTGTAGGAGTTTTTTTGTATCTTCTTGTTATTGATAGTATTTATTATGCTCGTATGGGTGGTGATTCCTGGCTTAGGATTACTCGAGATATTGGTTTTATCGCTGTTGCTCTTTCATTGATTTTTTTCCAGTTTTTTAGGAATCTTAGGACAATTATTAGACGTAAACTATAATTAGATGCTGCTAACCTATAAATATGACTTGTTGTTTATCCTGGCGATAGGTATGGAATAGACCGGGGAGGTAGACGTTCCCTGTAACCAGAAATCGTCTTAATGCTGGGGTTGATGCTGCGAGGCGATGTTTCAGTCGTCTGTTGATCCATTTGCTAACGATGAGACCTTGTCCTTTGGGATCAGAGGTGATGAACCCGTATAACTGGAGGGTTATATGATCATCTTGATTGTGGAAATCGGGTTAGGCACGGAAGTGAGCAGCCTTACCGCAGACTGCTGATGCTCGAAGGGTTAACGGGGTCGAGAAGGTATTTGGGTAGTCACCGGATTGTTCTGTGCATCCACTCAAAGCTTTTCCATACCCGCTAAAAAATTTTTTTTTTAAAAAAGTTTATTCTAATAAATTTTCGAAAAAAAATGTTTATATTTAGATCAAAATTTTTTTTATTCTTTTTTCATTATTGACATATCTGATATTTTAACCCAGTCTCTGCTATTACATTCTGGGCATACAAAAAATGTTTTAGATAGTCCATCAGATATTTCTTTTGGTAATAAAAATTCTGATCTACAATGTTTACAAAGATGAATTGTAATCATATTTTCATCCTTACCATTATTCCCATAAATATTTGTTTCTCATAGTATATATATGTTACTATCTGTGAAAACTTGTTTTTGAATAGTTTTAATGAACTATTGAAAAGTTTTATAACGTCTATTTTGTATTCAAGTTTTTACCAATAGTTTTTTGGGGGAACAATGTTTGGTTCGATTACTTAAGGATGAGAGTTTAGTATCAAAATGGCAGAATTTCTTCGAGGATAATTGTAAATCAGATATTGAAACAGTGTCTCTTGAATATCCTTCAAAGCGTAGTGTTTTTATTGATTACTGGCGGATTGATGAGGTCGAGTCAGATCTTGCTGAGCTTATTTTAACTCAGCCTTATAAGGCAATTTATAATGCTCAGGAGGCGCTTAAAAATATTGATGTAACAGTTGAAAATAAGATTAATCTAAATTTTCGTGTTACAAACATTCCTGATACTAATCATATTGTTATTCGACATATTCGTGCAAATCATCTTGGAAAATTTATGGCTGTTGATGGCCTTGTTAAGAAACGTACTGAGGTGCGTCCTAAACTTCAGGTTGGTGCTTTTCAATGTCAGAAATGTGGTGCAATTATTAGGATAGAGCAAGAAGAAGATATTCTTAAAGAACCATCTGAATGTTATGAAGATCAGGGTGGATGTGGTCGTGCTGCTAGTTTTAAACTTTTAACTAATCTTTCTGAGTTTATTGATTCGCAAAAAATTGAGATTCAGGAAAACCCTGAAGGTCTTCGCGGTGGTGCTCAACCTGAGCGTATTAGTGTTTATCTAGAGGATGATCTTGTAGGTGAGATCGCACCTGGTGATCGTGTTGTATGTAATGGTATTCTTCATAGTATGCAGCGTCGACGTGGTACTTTTAAACTTACTAGTTTTAATAAGGTGATGGATGCAAATAGTATTGAGAGTCAAGAGCTTGCTTTTGAAGAGGTAGCTGTCACAGAGGAGGATGAAAAAGAAATAGTTAAGGCAAGTCGTGATTCAAAAATATATGATAATATGAAGAAGAGTATCGCACCTACTATTTATGGTATGGATATTGAAAAAGAGGCTCTTGTATTACAGCTTTTTGGTGGTCTTGCAAAACAGATGCCTGATGGTACACGTATTCGTGGTGATATTCATACATTGTTTGTAGGTGATCCGGGTACTGCTAAATCACAGCTTTTAACATATATGAGTAAGCTTGCTCCTCGTAGTGTTTATGCTAGTGGTAAGGCATCGAGTGCAGCGGGTCTTACTGCTGCTGCTGTTCGTGATGAATTTGGTGAAGGTCAGTGGACTCTTGAAGCTGGAGCGCTTGTTCTTGCTGATATGGGTCTTGCATGTATAGATGAAATTGATAAGATGACTGAGCAGGATAGAAGTAGTCTTCATCAAGCTATGGAACAACAGGAGATATCTGTTGCAAAAGCAGGTATTAATGCGACTCTTAAATCAAGATGTGCACTACTTGCAGCAGCTAACCCAAAACTTGGTCGTTTTGATGAGTTTATGCCTATGCATGAGCAAATAAATATGCCACCAGCCCTTCTTTCTCGTTTTGATCTGATTTTTAGTATTCTTGATAAACCAAATAGAAATCGTGATACTGATCTTGCGACACATATTTTAAATACTCATAAATCAGGTGAAGTGAATGAGCATATTCTTCGTTCAAAAAAACCTAGGCATAATAAAAAAGAACAAGAAAAACTAAGTAGGAATGTTATGCCAGTGTTTGACCCTGATTTTCTTCGTAAATATGTAGCTTATGCAAAGCGTAATATTTTCCCTGTTTTAACTGATGAGGCACTTGATATGCTTCGTAATTATTATGTTGATTTTAGGAATTCTTCTGAGGATTCAGTTACTTTTACCCCTCGTCAGCTTGAGGCTTTTGTACGTCTTGCTGAGGCTAGTGCACGTATTCGTCTTAGTGAAGAAGCTGGTATTGAGGATGCTAAAAGAGCGATATATGTTATAGATCAATATCTTCGTCGTGTTGGTATGGACCAGGAGACGGGTAAGTTTGATATTGATATTATTGCAACGGGTATTAGTCATACTCAGCATGATAGAATGAGGATTCTTATGGATTTAATTCAAAGGCTTTGTAATGAGACTAAAGATGGGAATGCATCTCGTGCTGATATCATTCAAGAAGGAGAAATAGAGGGTCTTGAAAGTAGCAAGGTTGAAGAAGCACTTGATAGATTAAAACGTAATGGTCAAATATATGAACCAGTACATGGAAAATATAAAATCACAGAATATTAGATCTTAGGTGAATTAAGTTTAGATATTGCTTTTTTAATATTATCTCTTTGTTTTTCACCTATTTCCATTACAACATAATCTGTGAACTTTGTCTTAATATCATTCCAGTTGAGAGTTGTTATTCCAAAATCCTGTTTTTTCTTACCTGTTGCCTTATATACCTTTGGCATCATCTGACGGGTATCAGCATTATCCATATGCATTACATAGTTCTTTTTAATGGTCTTTTTTTCAAGAAGCAGGATTTCAAACTTTCTATTAAAATATTTAAAATTTGTATCTCTATCATAATATCTGTATTCAAGTTCAAAATTTTTGTTTATAGGGATTCTTCCTCTATCCATAGCGCATCCTCACAAATATGTAATGCATGCTTTTTTTATAATCTTTTTTAATTTTTTCTAAAAAATTTTTTTATTATGGTCATATTGGGCTAGAAATCTTATATAGTTTTTAATTCAAATTTTGATATAAATATATTATTTGTGGATATAACTGTTAAATAAAATATATAAGACAATAAGATAAATATAGATGGAGTAATAAAAATGAAAACATTAAAAGCAATATCATTAATCATAATAATTCTTTTTAGCTGTATCGCTGTTAGCCCTGTGTCTGGAAAAAAAATTAAATCTTTAGATGTAAAAACTTGGTATGTAGATGATGATGGTGGTGCTGATTTTACTAGTATTCAGGATGCAATTGACAATGCATCTGATGGTGATACTGTTTTTGTTTATAACGGCACGTATAATGAGGCTCTTGTTATAAAAAAATCAATTGTTCTATCTGGTGAAAACAATAAAGATACAATAATTGATGGTTATGGAAACAATAAAGTCATAAAAGTTATATCTGAAAATGTTAAAATTGAAGGATTCTGTATTAAGAATGGATCAAAAGGCATTTTTGCAGATGATACAAATTTTACAATAATCGTTGACAATAGGATACTAAACAATGATTACGGAATAACATTGGGGGAAAATTCTCATGGTCATGAGGATAATATTTTTAATGCAGAAATATCTAATAATAAAATATATGACAATCAAAATGGAATACACTTAGTTGGTGTATATAATACTAAAGTTACAAATAATGACATTTATGATAATGATGACGACGGTTATGGTATTTTTTTAAGCAGAGGCTCTGAAAACATAATTAATGAAAATTATCTTAAAAATACTGGAGGATGTGCAAGTTTTGGCAGTTTTTGCGAAATTACATATAATAATATCTTTAATGGCTCAATTTCGATTCTTGGAGATGACAATATTATTAGTCATAATAAAATCGATAATGGCGACATAGGTTTTTCAGGTGCACACAGAAACGAAGTATCATACAACAAAATTATCGGCCATGGATTGACTTTTTTTGATTCATCAAAAAATAATATAGTAGAATATAATCAAATCGAGGGTGGCAATTCATTTTGGGGTATATATCTAGATGGTGGTTGTAAAAATACGTTCAATAATAACGACCTTTTATCAATGAAATTTATGTATGTACATGACTGGGGAAGTGACTCAACTTGGTATCATAACTACTGGGGAAGACCAAGATTATTCCCAAAGCAGACGATTCTAATTAGTAATTTAATGACAGCTTATTTTTACATTTATCTCCTGCTTACAGAGCCTTTAAGTCTAATTGGAAAAGAACGACCTAGATTGATGTTAAATTTTGATATACATCCAGCAAAAACACCTAACTGTAATTTTGAAGGAGATATTTAATTGAAACCAAAACAAAAAATTCTGGAATTAGAAAACAGAAAAAATATCTATGAATTTATAGATAAACATCCTGGTGTTCATCAAAGACAGATTATAAGAAAAATTAATCTTTCTGAAGGAACTGTAAAATATCATTTAGATTATTTAATTAAAAATGGTTATATTAACAAAAATATATCTTCAGGATATGCACGTTTTTATCCAAGCAAAAAAATAGGTACAATTGAAAAAAAGATACTTGATATATTTAGACAGGAAACACCAAGACAAATACTTATCATATTATTGTCAAAATTTGGTATATCTCAAGCAGATATAAGTAGAGAATTAAAAAAAGATAGTAAAAATATAGGTCGTCATCTAAAAAAATTAATTGAAGCAGATATAATTGAACCAGCTGAATTTAAAGATGATCTAATGTTTACTGGTAGGAAATTTGTGAAATTTCTTAAAAGAAGTCCAGTTGGAAGAGAGAAAATATATATTTTAAAAAATCCAGCATTAATAGTAGAATTTATTGTTAAATATAAAGATACATTTCTTGATGAAGAAATAACAAAAAATGCAATTGAATTTATGGAATATATTAGTAAAAATGCCCAATTAAAAAAATATAATGAAGAAAAAACCAATGAGAGAATTTTAACTACTATTTTTGATATATTCCCACATCCATATCATGTTTAAAAACAACTTTTTTTTGTTATGGTCATATTGGGCTAGAAATCTAATATAGTTTTAAATTCAAATTTTGATATAAATATATTATTTGTGGATATAACTGTTAAATAAAATATATAAGATAATAAAATAAATATAAATGGAGTAATAAAAATGAAAACAATCAAATCCATATCATTAATCATAATAATTCTTTTCAGCTACATTGCTGTTAACCCTGCATCTGCAGAAAAAATTAATGCTTTAGATGCCAAAATTTGGTATGTAGATGATGATGGAACAGCAGATTTTACTAGTATTCAGGATGCAATTGACAATGCATCTGATGGTGATACTGTTTTTGTTTATAATGGAGAATATAACGAAAGTATCGAAATAAATAAAAACATAACTCTTCAAGGCGAAGATAACGAAAATACAATTTTAAAATCCTACTATTCTTATCCAGAATATACCAACCATTACTTAATATATATAACATCAGACAATGTTGTATTAAAAAATTTTAATACAAATATTGCTAATGACCATTCTTTTAATATTTTTATTAAGGCAAATAATACTTTGCTAAAAAATAATGTTTTTAATAATTTAGGTATTATTCTATCTAGTTCATATAATAATATCATTTCTAATAATTTTTTCAATAGAAGCAATGTTGGATTATATGGTCCTGAAGATGAATATCCAACAAATAATAAAATTTCTAATAATCATTTTTTAAAAGGTGGTGCTTATATACATGCTATTTCAAATGAAATTTCATATAATTTGTTTGACAATAGCGTTATTCTTATAAATGGTGATAACTGCTATAATAACATTATTAAATATAACATTATAAAAAATAATCAAATAGGGATGTTTGCTGAATCAGGAAAAAATAAAATATTAAATAATGATTTTATTTCAAATGATATAAATGTAATAATAAGTTATTCTGGACGTAATACATGGAGGCATAATTATTGGGAGCGTTCAAGGTTATTACCAAAAATTATTTTCGGATATGCAACTTATTTTTCAGATATTTATTTTGATATAGACTGGTTTCCTGCTAAAAAACCTAATTGTGATTTTGGAGTTGGCATATAATTGAAACCAAAACAAAAAATTCTGGAATTAGAAAACAGGAAAAATATCTATGAATTTATAAATAAACATCCAGGAGTTCATCAAAGAGAAATTATAAGAAATATAAAACTATCTGAAGGGACAGTTAAATATCATCTTAATTATTTAATAAAAAATGGATTTATAGACAGAAAAAAATCTATGGGCTACTCGCGTTTTTATCCAAGTAAAAAAATAGGTACAATTGAAAAAAAGATACTTGATATATTTAGACAGGAAACTCCAAAACAAATTCTTCTTTTATTGTTATTACAATTTGGAATGTCACAATCAGATATAAGTATGGAACTGGAAAAAGATAGTAAAAATATTAGCCGTTATTTAAATAAATTAATAGATACTGGTCTGATAGAACCTGCTGTTTTTAGAGATGGATTTATGCTTACTAATAGATATGAGACAGTTAAGGCCGTAATAAAAAAGGTTGGTCAAGAAAAAATTTATCGTCTGAAACAACCATATTTGATTTATTATTTTTTTGTTAAATACAAGGATTCTTTTATTGATGATGAAATTACAAATAATACAATAGAGTATATTACCGATATTGGAAAAGGAGTTCAAATAAAAAAATATGACGAAGAAAAAATTAAAGAAAGAATATTAACTGCTATCTATGATATTTTTCCTCATCCTTATCATGTATAAAAACAACTTTTTTTTGTTATGGTCATATTGGGCTAGAAAATTTAAGTAATTATACTTCAAAATATATTTTTGTATGATAAAAGGGGATCTAATATGATGGCGCTTGTAAAACAAATTTTATATAATAAAAGAAATAGAACTTTATTAATGCATAAAAATAATAAAAATATTATTATAAGAATATTAATAATAATTATTCTTATATCTAATTTTTCAACAATAACTTTAGCATCTATAATAAATGATGAAAAAATATTGGAAAATACAGATAATCAAAATATTAAAGATTTTGTTTTTGATCTAAAAATGAATTTACTTACAAGATCAGGACAAGCAATATCTGCTTCTATGTGTATAATTAAGGATGATGAAATTGTATGGTCAAAAGCATATGGTTGGGAAAAAATCTGGTTATGGCAAAAAGCAAAAAAAGACTCTATATATCTAATAGGATCTGTTACAAAAACAATTACTGCAACAGCTCTTCTCCAACTATATGATCAAGGTTATTATAATCTTGACGATGACATAAATGATTATCTTCCTTTTAATTTAAGAAACCCGAATTATCCAGATACTCCAATTACTTTTAGAATGATTCTAACACATACATCAAGTATCTATGATTACTGTATCTACAAGCCAGCAGGTCTTATAGATTTTATACGATCTAAACCATATCAAGATAACGTATGTGAATGGATACAAGAAGTATTAATTCCTTCCGGCAGTCTCTACAAAGAGGATTATTGGTTAAAATCTTCCCCAGGTGATAAAGCAACATATTCTAGTGTTGGTTTTCTAGTAGCTGGTGCATTAGTTGAACAAATATCTGGTAAAAAAATAGATGAATATTGCGAACAAAATATTTTTAAACCTATGGGGATGGATAATACCAATTTTGATGTAAATAAATTGAATTGGAATCAACTTGCAACACCATATATCTGTAGAATGTGGATTCATATACCATTACCTCAGTATGATCCTGGTTGTTTTGTATCAATGGGTGGTCTTAGGACAACTGCAGAAGATCTAGGTCATTTTCTAATTGCCCATATGAATAAAGGACGATACAAAGAATTTCAACTTTTAAAAGAAGAGACAATAGAAATAATGCATAATGCTACATATGAAGAAAGTATAAACAATGAAAGTAATCTTAGAATGAGATACTATGGACTAGGATGGTTTAGATGTAACTGGTTTGGAAGCGAGACAGAAGGCCATGGTGGCATGATGCCTGGAGGTGTTGCATATATGATGACAAATACCTCTGATAATACTGGTTTTATAATGCTTACAAATCATTTTGATATTCTTGGATTTTTTGAACCTAAACTAGCGATAAAATTCCGTTGTTTAAACAAAGTAGCAGAATTACTTTTAAATAAATCAAAGGAATATTAATTCAGATAATATCTAGGTGTATTTGACTCAGTTTGTAATTCTTTTCTTTCTCTTGTTTTACCATTTGTTCTTGAAAATCTTTTACTATTGGTTTAAAACCAATGTTATTAGTATTTGTTAGATCTCTTCCATCTTTATTAAAAAGAATTTATGATTTTAAAATATAATTTTTTGTTCTGGTCATATTGGGCTAGAAACCTTATATAGTTTTTATTGTAATAATTATATAATAATATATAAGAAGTGATATAAAATGATAAAAAAGGCAATATATATAGGCATAATAGGAACAATTTTATTCTCAGGTCTTGCTACTTTTGCAACAGGACTTGAAACAAAAAATTTATGCAACTATACAATAAATAAAAATGAAATTGATACAGAGAAATATGACCAATGGTTCAAAGGTTTTATAAATGATTTTAGTAGTCATAATTCCTATACAACAATTAATGTAATAATAGGATTTTATGGTGGCCGTGGTGGATTCGAATTTAAATTAAGAGAAAATGTAAATTTATATTCTGTAACACCCGAAGATCTTGGACTAACAGAAGAAGACCATGGTAAATTTCAATGGTTCACTGCTCTAAGCCATTAATCTCTTTAATTTTTTAAAATTTTTAATCCAAATAATATTGAGGTGGATTTGGCTCAGGCTTCAAGCCTTTTCTTTCTCTTACTTGTTTTACCACGTTTTCTTGCAGATGTTTTGGCATTGGTTCAAAACCCATGTTTTCAGTATTCCAAAGGACTCTTCCACCTGTTGCACTACGAATTGCACTTGCAAATCCAAACATCTCAGCAACTGGTGCTTTAGCATCAATATTGACACTGTCTTTTTCAGATGCCATATCTTTTACTTCAGCACGACGTTGGTTAAGCTCTCTGCTTGCATCACCCATCAGGTCTTGTGGGGTGCTTATAAATACTTTCTGCATAGGTTCAAGTATTACAGGATCAGATACCATAATTGACCCATAAATAGCGTTTCTAGCTGCAGGTATTACTTGTGCAGGTCCGCGATGAATTGCATCTTCATGAAGCTTTGCATCTACTAGTTTTACAAAAACACCTTGACATGGTTCATCGGCAATTGGCCCACTTTTCATTACTTCTTCAAAAGCCTCTTGTATTAGAGGTCTTGTCTCATGTAAATATTGAATACCTTTTGTAACATCAGCTATCATATTTTGTCCATATATTCCAAATACGCCTTTTGCTTCTTCTTTTGTCATTCCTAGTTCTTGTAGTGTTTTTACAACTTCATTTTTATATTTTTTAACATTTTCAGGTATATCATTGTTTTTAATTGCTTTTACAATATTTTCTGGAAGAGGCTCCACTTCAATATAGAAACGGTTATGTTTATTTGGTGATTTACCCTCAAACTTTTGTGGGCTTTTTTTACCTACTGATTCACGATATACAACAATCGGTTCAGATGTTATAATATCAAGACCATAATCATTTTTAATACGATACTCAGTGATTTCAAGATGTAATTCTCCCATACCGCTCATCAGGTTCTCACCAGTCTCCTGGTTTATGTTTACAACAATACTTGGATCTGCTTTTGAAACAGAACGAAGAACCTCTATTAGTTTTGGAAGATCTTTTGTGTTTTTAGCTTCAACAGCAACTGTCACAACAGGTTCGCTTACATGCACAATTTTTTCAAAAGGCTCAGCATCAGGAGTATCTGTTACAGTACTACCAGCTATTGCATCTTTAATGCCTGTTGCTGCGACAATATTTCCAGCTGATACATATTCAACGGGAATCCTATCAATTGCAACCATAACATTTACTTGTTGAACACGGTTTTTATTAGGCATACCAACAACATATACCTCCTGACCACGTTCAATCTTACCACTATACATACGCCCTATTGCAATTTCACCGGCATGTGGATCTAGAATGATTTTTGTAATCATAAGTGCAAGAGGGCCATTGCTTTTACATTCAACCATCCCGCTTCCAAGTTTACTTGATTCATCCCCACGCCATATATGTGGAATACGATATTTCTGTGCAACATCAGGAGATGGAAGATTATCAATTACCATATCAAGAACTACCTGATGGATTGGTGCTTTTTTAGCTAGAGCTTTTTGATCTTCTTTTCTACAATAATCATAAATATCTTTAAATGTAAGCCCTGTTTCCTTCATATATGGAACAGAAATAGCCCAGTTATAATAAGCACTACCAAATGCTACAGTTCCATCCTCAGGTTTTGCAGCCCATTTACCTTTGAACTCATCAGGAAGAACCTTACTTAATAGTTGATTATATTTTGTAATAATTTTTACAAACCTCTCCTGCATCTCTTCAGGAGTGACTTTTAGTTCATTTATAAGACGGTCAACCTTGTTTATAAAAAGTACTGGTTTAACCTTTTCACGCATAGCTTGTCTGATAACTGTTTCAGTCTGTGGCATTGCTCCTTCAACGGCACATACAACAACTACACAACCATCAACAGCACGCATAGCACGAGTTACATCACCACCAAAATCAACGTGACCTGGTGTATCAAGAAGGTTTATCAGATAATCGTTACCTTCAAAAGTATGTACCATACTAGCTGATGCAGTATTAATTGTAATACCTCGATCTTGTTCTTGCCCTTCATAATCTAGGACTAGTTGTTTTCCAGCAAGATCCTCACTCATCATACCACAACCTGCAAGTAGGTTATCTGAAAAAGTTGTTTTACCATGATCAATGTGTGCTGCTACACCAATATTTCTTATTCGTTTCAGGTTTCCCATTAAATCTTTTGCTTTTGCAATATTATCTTCTTTACGGCCCATCGTAAAAAACTCCTTATAAAAATTTTTTTTTATCTAGCTGATTTTGCAACTCTTTCTATATCATTTTTCTTTGAAATTGCAAATGATGAAACATCATTTTTACTTGCTTTTATAATTTCTTCAGCAAGACATGCTTCTATACTTTTTTTATTCTTATGACTACTATTCACTGATCCGGTACAAATATTTCTAATTGCTACATCAAGTCTTCTCTGTGGAGCTACATCTACTGCTTTTGGAACGCTGATTCCTCCAAAACGAAGACGTGTTGTTCCTTCTTTTGGTGATGCATTTTGTATTGCATCAACAAGTACCTGCATAGGGTTTTTCTTAGTTTTTTTATCAATTATTTCAAATGAATCTCTAACTACTTTGTAGGATTTCATTTTTTTTCCATTGTATTTCTCTGTTCTCATAATGTTATTCATGATTCTCTCTACAAGTGGTTTTTTTGATTTTGCAAAAAGTTTATTTGAGTTTACACCGCCAAGATATATGTTTTCTGTATCAAGATTAATATATCTTGCTAGTCCTTGATCCTCAATTTTTACTTCATCCATATTATATTTGGATAGTACCGGAAAGAACAAATTACCTTGTTTCTGAGTTTTTTTAGCAGTCATATTTATCTTCTCATTGCTTTTTCTACTTTACCTTTAATCATTTCTTTAAGTGAAACATCATTAACCTTAATTACTTTGAAACGAACACCAGGAATATCACCATAGGATCTACCCATACGTCCACCGATTCCTTCTACCATTACTTCATCGTGTTCATCGATAAAACTAATTGCATTATCTCCAGGTGCAAAAGCTGTTATTTGACGACCGTTTTTAATTAGCTGTACTTTTACACATTTTCTAATCGCTGAATTTGGCTGTTTTGCCTCAATTCCTACTTTTTCGATAACGATTCCTCTGGCTTGCGCTGTACCCTCAAGAGGATCAGATTTCTCTTTGAGGTGGAGTACCCGTTTTTTGTAATGACGGTCATTCCAGAGCTGTTTTTTTCTTGCTTTTTTAAGTTTTCTTGCTGCGTTAATTCCTTTACCCAAGGTGTTCACCTATATATCTTTAAGGAGTAAGGCAGTATGCACTTTTAATATTTAAATGCTTACGTTGAAAAAAAGTAAAATGATGCATGTATAGTTATAATTTTTTCAGGTTTAATTATTTTTATAAAACCTGTTTTCATCTTCATCAATATATAGTTTTTCTTGCTTAAATATTGTATAATCTTCTATATCTACAAAACTACTCATTTTAATACTTAGACCATTTTCATATTTCACAAGAGGCCCAGATATTGAAAAATTTAATGACTCATCTGTTCCATCATCAATATAAACCCGCAGATGCTCAACGCTTTCAACCCCAAAATTCTGATAAACCTGGTTCTTTATCCCGTTATTTCCATTTGAAATACCAGCACATTCCACCGGAATCCAGCCATTTATACCAATATTTTCACCAACAAAAACCTCAACCCATGCATGAGGCTCAACATGAATTGTTCCTTCATCATATTCAACATGATAACCTCTTATGAATCTTGATGGTATTCCAACAGATCTACAAAGACTGATAAAAAGAAATGATAAATCATCACAGTCGCCTTTCTTATCCTTAAAAGTCTGAGATGCCGTTTTCACATCATTACTAGAGGTGCTTATTTCATAACTTGTGTTGTTTTTAAGCCAGATAAAAAGTTTTTTTGCAACAATAAATGAATTTGGGCCATAATCATCTAAAATTTTTTCTGCTATATTCTTTATTTCTGAGTCATCTGGATCGATATATATGGTATCATCAATATTTTGTTTTTTAGTATATCTATCATAAACATCTTGATAATTATTTTTTATATCCCCAATATCTTCTGCATTTGTTCCTTTTAAATCACTAATAATATAACTTTCTGATTCTATAGTTGATGATATACCAAGTTTATAGTTTTTTTCTTGCTCACGAGAAATATTCCAAAAAATTATTGAATTATTATAAATGTTTTTTTCAACATAATCATTTGGATATAGTTTCTCAAGTGATCCAAGAGATGTTGTAATATATCTATCGGGTTTATCACAATTATATAAAATATTATAATTTCCAGATCCTGTAATATTTACATAAAAACCATAGCTAATTTTATATCCAACACTTGTTGGATGAGCTTCATAAGTTGTTGTATTATTTGTAAATCCTAGGTTTTCAAGACATCCTGAAAAAATTAGAAAAAAAAGAAAAAAGAAAATTCCGATTATTATTAGTTTTCTATTCATGATAATATAATTTTTTATCCTCTTTTAAACAGACCAGTTTTTTTTGGCGTTCCAAGTTTTTTTCTATAGTTACATCCTTCTTTCATAGGACATTTCATACAACTTGGGTTTTCTATAGTGCAGAAATCTCGTCCTAGTCTAGCTAGTGATTCAAGATATTTGTAGACATTCTCATTCATTTTTTCAGCTTCAGCAGTTAGTTTTTTAATTGCTTCATCCGGGTCATCTGTATCAACCCATCCTAGACGTTGTGCAACTCTTGTAACATTTTTTGCTTTATCAGTTACCTTGTTTTTGGGTTTAGCCATATTTTGAGTTGGTTTTGGAGGGTTAATATCTGGTTTGATTTCTGGTTTTAGATCTGGTTTTGGAGGGCCATGATTTGTTTTTGATTGAGATTTTGATATTCCAACACTTTTTCCACCATGATTTGTTTCACGTGTTCGAATTTCAACCATTACAGGCATCTGTAATCCTGCTCCAGATATGAGTGCAACACCTATTGGGAGACGTTGGATTTCACGATATGTCTGACTCGTAAGGCCCTCTACACTTGCGATTATTGCTTTTAGATCATTTGGATTTGTAACCTTTAATATAATATTTGTGTTACATTGAGATATAATATTCTTATCAACTTTTGCGGGTCTTTGACTTACAACGCAAAGCCCCATTCCAAATTTACGTCCTTCGGAGGCAATAGTTCGTAGAATATTTGATGATACAGATTTTCCTACACCTTTTTCAGGACAATAGTTATGAGCTTCTTCAACAATTAACAAAAACGGAGGTACCTTTCCTGCTTTTCTAGCATCAAAGAGTTCTTTTGTAAGTCGCGCTACGACAACATCCTGGACATCAGGTGCAACTCCTTTCATATTTATTGTTGAACATTTACCTTTCTTTACAATCTCTTCGACATCCGTTCCATCTTCTGAGAAAACACCGATGCTATCAAGTGATTCAAGTGATGCAATAACATTCCAACGTGCATTACTCTTACTACGATCAACAGATTCAATTATATCTCTGATTGTATACAATGTTTTGTATTCTTTAACCTCTTTTATCGCCTGATATAAAACACCTATTTGAGGTCCTGATAGCTTTGCTGATAAAAGATCAATTATTTCACGTGCTGAAAGATTTACCCCGCTAAGAGTAAAATGTTTAAAATTACCTCTGCTAGTTATTGGAGAAAATTCAACGATTTGATTTTTATAATCACGTTTTTTAATGCCAAAACGATCCATATTTTTTGAATCTTTGCGGCTTTTGTTTGTTTCTGTAAGTGAATGATATTCTCCGTGAGTATCAATTATTACCATTGGTACTTTCTTTTTTAATAGTTCCTCAACAAGAACACCACATGCATAACTTTTTCCACCACCTGTTTTTGCAAGAATACAGATATGTTTCTGAACTAATGCATCAATATTTAAAAAAACAGGCAAGGTATGTCCTTTTAAAAGTCCAAGATATGCACCGTTTTCCCTACTGGCACTAAGCCCTAGAACATTTTTAATAAGATTTTCATCAGCTCTTTGTACACCAGTACCTGATCTAAATGGTGTACGAGGGCTCTGAATTAGTCCTTTTTTATCACGATATCCAATGACATCTACAAATGCAGAAAGACTAGTTTTGATATCTGGTATTTCTGATCCATGAGCCATCATTGTTGCATCCTCAAAGTTCAAATCAGATTTTTCTTTGATATCCATGATTTGTGCTAGCATATTTCCTTCTTTATGAGGTGCAAATATATAGTCAAACTTTCTAATATTCTGTCCATTTACAGCTAAATTAAACTCTGTAGAACCTACATCGCCATAGATGAAACCGACAACGTCTTTTTTCTCTGGCATCACATATTCCCCTTATTTATCATTTATTTTTCTAATTAATACATCCTTATTCTTTTATAGTTTTTGTAATTTTCTAACCTGTTGTGCAGGTAGTTGTGCAAGCATTTTTAACGCTTCGATTTCCATGAAATGTAGTTTAGCAGGTACAACTAAACTGTGAAGTGGACTTCCAAAGTCATATTTTAAAATTTTTTTTGCAACATCAGCTTTTACAATTGGATTTTTTGATCCAGCACGAGCTACAACACATATTATTTTATCTTTAAAAATATCTCCATGTTTTTTTTCTTCCATATCAAGAAGTATCTTTATTCCCTCATTTGCTGTCATATATCGTTTTTCTTCATCTTTTATATCTAATAGTACAAGGCTATGAAGATTATTTTTTAGATTATTAGTTATTACGTCATATGGACTTGTTGGGAAAAAATCTTTTTGTGGATAAGCAATTGTTGTTGTACGGCCAAATTTATAGTTCTGAAGTCCTAAAAGACTTGGTACAGCTGTAATAATACTACTTCCATGTATTATTTTTGTATCAATATTTTCTTTTATTGCTCTAATCCTTAGATCAAAATGGGTTGTAGCAGTCATTGAATCACCAGCTGTGAGAAAAACAGTATTATGTTTTTTAGAGGAATTGATAATTATATCCCCTTTTTCTGTTTCTTTTCTGTTTAATACATTTACTTTTTTACCATATAGTTTTTCTAATTTTTCAATTGTTGTACCCATCAGTTTTGCTGTATAAAACTCTGCAAATATTTTTTCTGATTTTTTAATTTCTTCAAGTGCTTTTAATGATAGATCTTTTTCATCATTTAAACCAAGGCCGATAAAGCTTAAACATTTATTACTCATTTTTGTTTTCAAAATCATCTAATATAGAGCTATAAAAAAAGGTTTCTACAATATTATATACAAAAAAAACAAGATTTAAGTATATAAAGGATTATTAATTAATGGTTTTGGAGGAGAATTTATTGGTTGGAAAACCAAAAGTAGTGTATGCAATTATTTCACTTTTTATCTTATTAATCTTAATTAGTTCATATTGGGAAGTTTTTGTTTATTCTATAATAATTCAGATTCCCGGTTGGATAAATGAACTTGGAATAGAGATGGTATCTATTTTATTTTGGATTTTTTTTATAGCGAATTTATTGTGGATTGGTAGTATAACAGCATATATTCTATTGATATATGGTATTTTTAAGCAGGAGAAATGGGGTTGGAATGCATCTATGATAATTTCTTCAATAATAATAGTTATTTTTACAATAATGTTAATTGGTTTCATAGTAAGTGTAATCTTGTTTCAGGCACAATTCACAGTTGTCGGCATAGTTACAGTAATAATTGCTTTTTTTGCAGATCTTGGAATTCTATATTTTTTAACAAGATCAACTACAAGGAAAATTTATAAGAAAAATTAAACAAAAAATTTGTTTTATTTTTCTTTTTTGAATTTGTAATAAAAAATGTAGATTAATACTCCTACTAAATATGCGATAATGATATCAAACAAAAAATTCAATGGAATTGAGGATATTTTTGGGGTGTATTCATTTGATAAATTATCATAAGAATAATCAAAATTAATATAATTTAAAGGTAAACCAAGAAGTGTTTGCTGAACATGATTATGATCCCCTTCAACATTAGTAATTGATCCATAATAACTTACATAAGGATATAGTAGAAAAATAACAATAATGAAAACCTTTAATCCGTCTATACGAAAAATTTTTATCCAGTTCATATTTCTTTCCAATATTAAATAAACCAGATTAAAATATAAATAATTGATGATATTTTTTGTATCAGGATATTAAAATATTGATAGATAATTATCTTGATTCACTGGTAACAATATTATAACATATCATCTTTATTTGATCTTCAAAAACCTTTATTATACCCTTTTTTATATGTGGTATTCCAACTTTGGGCGGGTAACAAAGTGGCTATGTGGCGGACTGCAGATCCGCATACGGGGGTTCAAATCCCTCTCCGCCCTCTAGAAGAATCTTAAGATATATGGTGATTTTAATTGAAAATTATAAGATGCGGAACAAAAGCCTTAATTTGTATTATTATTCTTATTTTAATATTATTAATAGCAAATAATATAGTTTCTATAGAAAATAATACATCTGTTATAATAAATGAAGTAATGCCTAATCCAACACAAGATGATAATTATAACGAATGGATTGAACTATTTAATCCAACAGATATATCGATAAATATTTCAGAATGGACAATTACTGATAATTACAGTGAAGATACAATTCAAGCAGATGATATAAATGGAGATGGCTCAACAATAATACCACCAAAATCATATGCAATATTAACAGATCAAGAAACAAAGGTATATGAAAATTTTTCAATCCCTAAAAATATAATAAATTTAAATGTTGATGATAAAAGCATTGGAAATGGTCTTGGAAATACAAAAGATAAACTGATACTAAAAGATGAAAGTGGAAATATAATTGATACATTAGAATGGGGAGAAAACTATAACGACATTCCTGGAGAACCAATAGAACAAACACAGGAAGGAAATACAATTGCAAGATACATTGAAGGTTATACAAATAACACATATAATGATTTTTTTGAATCTTTAAATCCAACACCAGGATATGAAAATATCAAAACAATAGAACCAGATATTTTTGTTGAAAAATATCCAAGTTATATATCTAAAATAAAAAACAATACTGAGAATAGTATTCCTTTTTCAATAAAAATAAGATTGGGAAATTACAAACCAAACGAATTCTATCAAATGAAAACATATATCGTTGGAGTTGAAAGTAATAGATATCCTGCAAGTCAAACATGGGATGATACACAATGGTCATATTCAGATCGATACACACATAATATTTCAACCGATGAAAATGGAAATTGGACCGGCTGGGTGAATCTAAGATTGAAAAGTGAATATGCTGAATACCAGAATAACATCAGAAACAATAACCATTGCTTTATAAAGATAAAAACAAAGAATGAAAACTTTGAAAAAGAAATCTGTAAGAAAATATATCTCTTAGATATAGATAATAAGACAAAAAATGGGATAAAAGGCGGATACATTATAGGACGAGCAGAGAACAATGTTAATTATCTTGAGGGCTATACTATACTTTTAGAAAATATAAACAAAAATATTACCGCAATATATCAAACAGAAAACAACAATATTGATGATTGCCAACCAACAAATCCAGGATATTATAAACTTGCATCACCAATAGATAAAAACTATACAATAAAAATATTTAATGAAGAAGATGAATTTGTTAAAAAAATTGAAAACATTGAGATAAAATATGGTAGTTTTGGAATTGAACTTACAACACCAGAATCAACTTATTATGTAATCAATAAAGAGACAAAAAGCATACCAATAGAAATCAGAAATATTGGAAATTTTTCAGAGAATATATCTTTATCAATAAAAGATCTAAGTATCGGTTGGAATGCTGAACTTCAAACAAAAAAATTATATCTAGAAAAAGGAGATAAAAAGACGGTTTATTTAAAAATTAATAACTTATATGAAACCTATAAAAAGATTAAAGGGTCAATAGAAATTTCATCCATATGTGAAGAAGATTTCTCAGAATCTGATAGCGTAATAATAAAATTTGAGGTTTTAGGACCTGATCTTATTTTTAGAAAAATACAGACATTTAACGAAGAAAAAGAAGAGGATAAAATATTTTTACAGGGAGAAAACATTAGAATTAAAACCTTTTTAAAAAACCAGGGTAATCAAAATGCTACAAATGTAAAAATAAATTTTTATTATGATGAAATTGATGATGATCATTTTATTGGTTGTAAAAAATATGAAAATATCGCTAATTATCAGAAATACCCGTCTATAGAAATTGATACTTCAAAAATTAAATCAGGAATTCATTCGATAATAGTTATTGTTGATGAAGAAAAAACTGTTTCAGAACTTGATGAAGCAAATAACCAAATACGTAAAACTATTAAAATAATTGACACAAGCCCAAATGAATTAGAAAGAAAAATATTAATTTCTGAGATCTATTATCATTCTCATACAAATATTCATAATGAATTTATTAAAATCTTTAATCCAACTGATAACAATATTGATATTTCAGGTTGGTATATTACAAATAATCCCTCAAAAATCAGATTGGATCAGACAAAAATTGTTTTTCCAAATAACACAATAATAAATGCTAATAATAGTATTCTTCTATCTGAAGATTCAGCAAAATATTTATATGAGACTGGGAGAAAACCTGATTTTGAATATAATGTTGATTCAGATGAAAAAATTCCGCAGATGAATAATTCAAAGAAATTTATTATGCCAAATATTGGTGGAATTATTGTTTTAAAAAATCCATATAATCATACGATAGATGCAGCATTATATGGAGAAAAAAATAATACATATAATGGTTGGAAAGGAAATCCCATAAATGATTCTGGTATGGGCAATATTCTAAAGAGAAATAAAAATTTAAATGATTTTTTTGTTGATACAAATAGTTCTTCTGATTGGTTTCATCCTAAGACTTTTTGTATAGGTCATTCTGATTTTCTTTTTGAAAAAAATGTTTATGACTCTGTAATAACTACTTTTGTATCACCTGATAATAGTTATAATGTTATCATCGATGAAATAAAAAATGCAAATCAATCAATTTATCTAAACATCTATGAGTTTACAAATACTTATCTTTGTGATAAATTAATTGATGCTTTGAAAAGAGATGTTTTTGTTAATGTTTTTGTTGAAGGAGGACCTATCGGTGGAATTTCAGATGAAGAAATCTGGATTTTAAATAAAATAAATAATTATGGTGGGAAAGTAAATCTTATTCTTGGCGATAGTAAAAACAATATTTTTTCAAGATATAATTTTAACCATGCAAAATATCTAATAATTGATAATGAAACTGTAATTGTTGAGAGTTGTAACTGGGCAAAAACTGGTGTTCCAATAGATCCCAGTTTTGGAAATCGTGAATGGGGAATTGTTGTAAAAAATAAAGAGATCGCAGGATTATATCTAGATGTTTTCATGGATGATTGTAACACAAGTCGCTGTGATATAAAATCATTTGATCAAGTTGATTTTAATCTCCCATTGGAATATATGATTGTGGAATCATATCCAAAGGGTGATTATAATGCAATTTTTGATTGTGAAAAAATATCAGGAAATATTGGAATTACACCTGTTTTTTCACCGGATAATAGTTACAATGAAATAATAGATTTAATTGATTCAGCAGAAGAAACAATTTACATCCAACAGCTTTATATCTATAAAAATTGGTCAGAAAATATCAATCCTTTTGTAGAAAAACTAATAGAAAAAGCACAACAAAAGGTTGATATAAAAATAATGATGAATTATAATCCTTTTTATGATACGACAAATGAGAAAATAAATGAGACAAAAAGATTTTTTGAAGAAAATGATATTGAAGTAAAATTTTTATTTACGAACTACTCAATATTTACAAATTTACATAATAAAGGAGTTATAATTGATAATAAAACAGTTCTAATATCATCAATAAATTGGAATGAAAACTCTGTTACAAAGAATCGTGAAGCTGGAATTATTATTGATAATGAAACAGTTTCTAAATATTATGCATCAGTGTTTTTTTATGATTGGGATTTAAAAAATCCTTCAATATTTTTAGAAGATTATGATGAAAATATTAATTATTCAAATATTTTTGATAAAAACACTATTTATATAGTTGTGATATTCACTATAACTTTTGGGCTCATCGCTCGTGACTGGAGAAAAAGGAAATGGACATAATAGTACTACCTCAGCATTGGTCCGCAATTATTTGCGTATCTCTTATGATTGGGGCTATTATTTTTGCTTTTATTAAAAAAACAATGGTTAGCTATGCTCTTATAATTTCAAATATTATTATTTTTTTGATAACAAATATCTTCTACAATCAACTTGTTGCACCATCAATTTATCTAGACTTTGTAGACTATGCAGGTCTTGGTTTTAGACCAATATATCTTCAAATTGAATATATTCCACAATTTTATACATTATTTACATCGATGTTTATACACGGTGATTTTACACATATTCTTTTTAATATGCTAATTTTTCTATTGATTGGAATCCCATTTGAACAAAGAGTGGGACGTAAAAACTTCATTATAATTTATATTCTAGCAGGTATCTGTGGCACAATTATACATTCATTATTTAATTTTGGATCTGAAATTACGTTAATTGGTGCATCAGGTGCAATATTTGGAATAATGGGTGCTTTTGCTTATTCCTATCCAAATGATAGAATTTATTTACCAGTATTTTTTATTTTAATGAAAATCAAGGTTCTATATGGAGTTATTATTTTTTCTTTACTTGAAACGTTTTATATTTTTATATCAATAAATGACCAAACAGCGCATCTTGCTCACATAGGTGGTCTGATTGGTGGTGCAGTTTTTGCAGCGATATTTATCAGAGGTCAGCCTAAACATGATAAGAAAGGAGATACAATTTTTTATGATTCATATGTTCAGAATAGGCCTAGAAAAATTGATATCAACACTCTTAGACAATTTGCAACCACACCTGAATTAAAAGATATGCTAGATAGAATTGAAAATGAAGATGTTCTACAAGTTAAGGATTTATGGATTGAGCATTTTATTGAAAAAGCAGTATGTCCAAAATGCGGTAGTGATCTTAATCATTTTAACCAGAAAATCTGGTGTGAGAAATGCGGCTTTAAAACAAAATATTAAAAGATTTTTTTATAATGTTGGTAGTATGAGACCTGTAAGATTTCCATAAAAAACAAGGCTTGAAATTATATATCCAGATATTGCTCCACCACATAACAATGGAAGACCAGCTTGAGGGTTTCCTTTTACTACAAAAGTCATAAGAATAGAAAAACCAACAAGTGTACCAATTATTACAGATATTGCAATTGGAAGACCAAGTTCAGGGGATTGATATGTTGCAGCGACAAGAATCCCTGGCATCACAATATCACCAAGACCCATGAAAAACGCGTCTCTTTCCTCATTTTCTTCTAGTTTTTGTTTTAACCTTTTGGTTTCTTTTATTAGAGAATAGTTTCTAATCTTTGGTACAACAAGAAGAACTGGTAGTTTTAGATCAATTACAGTATCAGCTAAATCAATCATATGTTTTGTCTTATATACTGATATGGCATCATATATGGCTAGTGCAATTAGAAGAATTATTGTTATAAAAACACCGAGGGATATTCCAAAAATTGCAATTGCTCCAATTCCAATAAAAATCCCAGTTATATCAATAACATACCATTCAGGATAGTATAGTAATATAAATACTAATAATCCTGCTGAAATTACAGATAAGGCTGCTGCAATAATTGTTGTTAAAAACTGTGCATAAAGAGGGTAAAATACAAATGCCATTGTATATCCAATCGCACCTACCATCAATATTTGAATGATTTGTTTTTTCCAATATTTAGCTATAAGAAGTATGACAAGTGTGAATACAAGCATAATGACTAGGATATATGCTATGTTGAATGGATCGTTTTGATCTTCAAATACCTGCATTCCTTCCTCAAAGAAAGTATTTGTTAGTGGAAGTGCAAGACCATGGATTATTACAAAAAATGATCCCATGATTATTATTGGTAAAATCAAGTTCTTATTATCCTCTTTATTCATACTAAACATTTATCAAAAATAATAATTTACTATATAACAATGTTTGATTTTTTAAAAAGGCATAAAGCTATGTCCAATAAAAATATACCAAATAAAAACTGCATATAATACAAGCATTATTGCTCCTTCTAATCTTGAGATTATCTTACCTGTATAAATTATTGGAAATAATACTATTGTTACTAGTACTAATATTATTATTTCATCGATACTAATAATTGCGTTTAATGGGATGAATGAAGCTGAAAAACCAAGTATTAATAGAATGTTAAAAACATTTGATCCAAGAACGTTTCCAACTGCTATGTCATCTTCGTCTTTATAAGAGGCCATAGCGCTAACCACTAGTTCTGGTAGAGATGTCCCTATTGCAACTATTGATAGGGCTATTATGAAGGTTGGAATGCAAAAGAAATTTGCGATGCATATCGATGATTCAATTAGTAATTCTGCACCTGCTATTACTGCTAATATACCAAGTATTATAAAAACTATGTTTTTTAGTGTTTTTTCTGCCGCATATTCTTTAATTTTTATTCTTTCTTTATTGGCAATTCTTATAAAATAGATTATGAAAAAAACAAATACAATTAAAAATATTATTCCACCAATTATATGATAAGCATCAAGAAGATTTAGTAATGCTAAAACAAGTAAAAAAATTGTTACAGCAAGCACTATAGGTGCTTCTCTTTTTATTACACTTTTTTTGATTTCAAGTGGTTTTATCAATGCCCCTATTCCAAGTACAAGTAAAAGATTGCATATACAGGATCCAACTATGTTACCAAGTGATATATCAGGGTTGTTTTGAAGTGCTGATCCAACGCTTATTGCAAATTCAGGTGCGCTTGTACCAAATCCAACTAGTATTACTGATATTATGAGTGATGACACGCCAAATCTTGCTGCTGTTTTTGAAGTTCCATCAACTAATATGTCACTTCCTTTCCAAAGTAGTATTATTCCGATAATAAAGACGGGTATTGCAAGTATTATATCCATATTTAAGGCTGGTAATAATAATACTTGTTTATATATCTAAGTAGATTTTTTTTAGTATAAAAACTTTAAATACCAGCATATGCATTACATATGTTAACAATTAACTCAGGAGGTGTTTTTGTAGATATGATAAAAAAAGAGGAGAAAAACCAAGGTATTGCAAGTGTGGCTGAAAAAGAACTTGGCCTCTTATCAAGACATATTAATGTTTTAAAAACAGTTCAAGAACATGGCCCGATTGGAATAATAAGGCTTTCACAGATGACAGGTGAACCTCAACATATGATTCGTTATTCACTAAGAACTCTTGAAAAAGATGGAGTAATATCACCATCACCCCAAGGAGCAATTGTTACTGATAAAATCCATGAAACTCTTGGAACGCTTGAGGATACACTTGAAGATTTTAATGCCACTGTTACAAATTTAAAGAAGAAAATCAAATAAAGATAAAAAAATATATATTTTTTCTAATTATTTTTATATAATTTTTATAATAATCTATTTTAATGACAAACTATAAAAAATTTGGACTATTTGGTGTTTTTTGTTAAATAAAGTATTTAAACCATTGGCTCTATAAATAGATGACAATTTACAAAAAAAGAGCGGGAAGTGATAAAAAATGAGAAAAAACACAATAATTGTGATATCAATTGCAATGATGCTGTCAATAATAATGAGTGCTAGTGTAATTGCTGATGAAAACAGAACATATCAAGACCCTGAAGCAGATGTATACGTTCTTGATGAGGAAAGTTTAGAATTAATTGAAGATTTTTCAGATTTAAAGACAACAGATTCTCATCCTGAGGTAGACATTAAAAAGATAACTTATACAAAAAATGATGATACAACAAAAGCCACTATAGAACTTGAGGTATATGGAGATATTGAGGACAAAGGAGTAGATACAGACTCATTAGATTCTCTAATGGGACTTACCGAATTTACGATTATATCATATAGTGTGATAATAAATACAACAGAACAATTATACACCATTAGTTATAGTAATAATCTATGTCAGCTTTTGAAAGGAAATTCTGGTCTTGGATCACTAGATCCTTTAACATCTGGTTTATCTGGAGATGCTGGTATAAATATTACTGATTATGTAAAGGATGGCGGTAAATTAACAATTAACTTTAATTTAGATGATGAGGATGAAACATTAAGTGAAATAACAGCACAAACCCAGTACTATAGTTTTGATTTAAGTAACATTGATTTAACTGGGGATAGTACAGAAGGAGATTTAGGTTTTGAAATTTATGCTGATATGTATCCAAATTATATTGAAGTTGAAATAAGCGGTCCATCAAAAGCAAAAGTAGCAAACAAAGCAAGTTTTACTTCATCGGTATCTGAAGGAAATTCTCCATATGAATATCAATGGGATTTTAATAATGATGGAGAGGTCGATTCAACTTCTGCAAATCCATCTTATACTTATACTGAAATTGGTAACTACACAATAGTACTAAGTGTAGAGGATTCAATTGGAAATATTGGAGAAGAATACTTCTCAATACAGGTATTATCTGCAGATGCAAATATTAATGGTGAAGATGGCGGTAGCGGAGTTTTAGTATTTTTTGCAATTGTAATTTTAGTAATCATAGTTGGAATTGCAGCAGTATTCTATGTATTAAAAAGATAAAAAACCCTTAATAATTTTTTTTATTTTTTTTAAACATTTTTTTTATTATTTTTGAGTTATCTTTTTATTTAATTATAATATGCCTATTTTGGATTCGGTGAGTTTTCATATGGCTAAAAAAGAGAAGAAAAATAAATTTGCATATAAAAAGAAGAATGCATGGGAATCATTTACTAAAGAACAAATTAAAAAAGCACATGATTTTTGTAAAGATTATAAAAAATTCTTAGATGATGCAAAAACAGAGAGAGAAGCAATCATTCAAATTAAAAAATATGCGGATAAAAGAAAAAGGAAAATAATAATTAATAAAGAAAAATCAGCAGCAATAATAATTTCTGGTAAGAAACCTGTTAAAGATGGTGTAAAAATTGTTATTAGCCATATTGATTCACCACGTCTTGATTTAAAACAAATACCACTTTTTGAGGATTCTGATTCAGGACTTGCTCTTTTTGAAACTCATTATTATGGAGGAATAAAAAAATTCCAGTGGCTTACAATTCCTTTATCAATACATGGTGTTGTGATAAAAAAAGACGGAGGAAAACAAACATTTACTATTGGTGAAGATGAAAAAGATCCGATATTTGCAGTACCAGATATTTTACCTCATCTTTCACATGAAGTACAAGATAACAAAAAACTAAGGGATGCAATAAAAGGAGAAAGCCTTGATATTCTGATAGGTAGCATACCCCATGATAAAAAAGATGATAACAAGATTAAATCACAGATTATTGAAAAATTAAACAAAGACTATGGTATGATAGAGGAAGATTTTATCAGTGCAGAACTAGAAATAGTCCCAGCTTTTAAAGCACGTGATGCAGGTTTTGATAGATCGCTTATTGGTGCTTATGGTCAAGATGATAGAGCTTGTGCTTATGCATCATTACAAGCAATATTAGACATAAATAAGCCAGAACATACAGCTATTGCACTTTTTGTTGACAAAGAAGAAATTGGAAGTGAAGGAAATACAACAGCACAGGTTGCAACATTTTTAAGATCAATTATTAAAGGTCTTGATAAAAACGTGGATGTAGACAGTGTAATGTTAAAAAGTAAGGTAATATCAGCAGATGTAAATGCTGCAATTACTCCTAATTATACTGAGGTGTTTGAACTAAAAAATGCATCAGCACTAGGCCATGGAGTTGTAATGTCAAAGTTTACAGGACATGGTGGAAAATATAGTGCAAATGATGCAAGTGCTGAATATGTATCAGAGATTAGAACACTATTAAACAAAGAGAAGATACCATGGCAGACTGCTGAACTTGGAAAGGTAGATAAAGGTGGTGGTGGGACTGTTGCAAAATATTTCTCAAGGCTTGGTATGGAAGTAATAGACCTGGGGCCTGCTGTTTTAAGCATGCATAGCCCTTATGAAATTACAAGTAAGGTTGATATTTATTCGACATATCTTGCTTATGAAGCTTTTCTAAAAAAATAAAATTTTATTTCTTTTTAGGAAAACTTATCTTTTACATGATCTAGAAAATCATTGAAATTCTCAAAAGAATTTTTTTTACAATATTCGGGGTTACATTTTTTATCAATTTTATATGATACTGGAAAACCTGATAGTCTCATCATTGGTCGTGTAGCTTTTTTACCATGCCTCCAACGGGCATAGAACCAATGTGCAAAAAAGAAACCAGGGCCTGTATATTTCCTTAGATTTGGAGTCCAGAAATCTATATTATTCCTCCAGCATCTAGCTAGAATATCCCATTGTAATTCTGATAGATTTTTTAGACTTGTTCTTTTTTGATTGCCTAGAATAGCATCTTTAAGGGGGATAAATAAAACTGGTGTGTAAAACATTTTTGCATTATGATTACGAAGATCATCAATTAGATCTAATGTGGCAATTACATCTTTCTCTGTTTCATCTGGTTGACCTGTCATTATTGTACAAAGTGGCCACCAGTCATGATCGTTTAGTTCTCCTATCGCCTCAACTACAATTTCTGGCCAATTATCAACTTTATATGGAAGGGCTTTACCTTTCATATATTTCTTCATAAGACGTGTACTACCTGTTTCAATACCCATTTCAACGGATACAAATGGTTTTTTATAGAGTTTGCTAGTCGCTGGACCCCATTTTGTTTTTTCAATTAAAATTGGTGTTAATTCATCAAGTAATTTCTTGTCATATAAAATAGGTGCAAAAGATGCATGTGAAAGTAGAATATATTCAACCCCTGGAAAATTAGCAATGTTTTTATAGAGTTTAACAACCTCTTTTCTATTTGGAATGAAACCTGGCTTTGATTTATATAGAAAAATATCTTCTGTGACTGTAAAAATTGTATCAGTTCCACCTTGAATATTTACTTCTACTTCTTTTAAAATATGTTCAATTGGAAATGAATATTTTGTACGCATAGTAGGACTACAAAACTGGCATCCTCTCCCACAACCCCTAGTAATTTCAACCATACCATAACTAGCAGCATTTTTAATTAATGGCACATTTTTCATATCAGGTTTCTTTGATTGATATTGATTTGGGATTTTTTTATTATCTAATAATTTTTTAAAAACATCAATTAACTCTTCTTCACCTTCTCCATGAAATAAAATATCTATACCAAATTTATCCTGTGTTTTTGCTTCATTTATCTGCCATGATCCAGCACCACCAACTATTATTTTAGGTTTATATTTTAAGATAGATGGATGTTTAATCATTTTTTTAAACTCAATGCTATTTAAAGCCTCACCACCTATACCAATTAGTGAATTGTATGTCGTGGAAACATATGCAAGACCCATTGGATCCATAGATGAAATACCAAGAATCTTTGTTTTTTTACCTATAAATTTATCAAGATTATCATAGTGTGATACAACAACGTTATCTCTTCCAAACTCGTCGACAAGTATTGATTCGACCTTTCTTAAACCATATATGGTTCTTTTTGCGGTACCATCTTTATTTGATTCTAAATTATCTAGATGCTCTCTTAAAACATATCCTGAAAATTTCTCAGGAAAAGTACATATGAAAGCTGAAAAAGGATTGTTTTTATATTCATTTGCCTCAGCTCTTGAAGCAGTTAAAACAATTGGAACGCCATCTTTTTCATTAACCATATTTTCCCTCTTTTAATTTTAGCTTGTTAGAATTTTTTTAAAAAGAGGGTCTTTTATTGTATGTTGTAATGTTTTTAGGAATTCTTTCCAAGAAATTGCATCTCTTGACCATAATATCATCTCTCTTTTATGAAGAGATAATATTTTTAAAAAGCTCTGCCAAGTGTATCCATCTGATTTTAAATGTTGAGACCACCCTCCTTCTTTCCAAAGATAGCTAGGTAGTTTATTTCCAAACCAAAACACGATTGAGTCAATATCCCATTCTTTTCCCTCTTTTTGTTGCTTTGATTGTTTTTTTAGCATTATTGGTTCCGGAGGAATATCATATATCATAATTTATACCCCATATACATAGTACTTAGGTGATAAAAAGATTGAGGTATATATTCTTTTTCATAATAAATAAAATGAAAAAGTATAACAATATAATTCAACATTCAATTTTCTTATGGCAACTGGATTCGCGCTTTTAACTATAAGCCCACTTCATGAGAAAGAAGTTTTTGAAGCTTTAAATAAAAAAATACCTGAAGTTGTAGAGGTCCACCCTTTGTTTGGTGAATATGATATTTTAATAAAGATAAATTGTGAAAATATTGATAATATTGGTGAAATCGTTATTAAAAAAATCAGATCTTTAAAAGGGGTTGTAGATTCAAAAACTCTGATTAGTACCAGAAGCTTGTCTGGAGAAAAATAAAATTTTTTTTATTTTTTTGATTTTTTAGCAATATATCTAAATCTATTTCCAATTATGAATACTTGTGCGATGAATTGTAAGTTATTTTTTTCTTCTTCTGAGTTTACTTGACCTACAATTAACATATTTATTCCACGTCGTTTAATTGTTAAATGTTAACAATTCTCAATATATATGTTTGTTATTCACCATTTATATTAATTTCTATTTTTTTATATAAATAATATATTTAAAACAAAACATTTAATAATCTAAGCCATATTAAATAATAAAAAAACAAATGCGGGGAGTAAAAAATGAAAAAAAATCTATATGCAATTATAGTACTAATTTCAATAATATTTTTATCAACACAAATAACAGCATTAGAAAATAATACAAAAAATCTAAAAAAATTTGAATATGATATTATCTTTGTAGATAAAAATAACACAATTGGACCATGGGATGGGACGATTCATAACCCATATCAAAAAATAAACGATGCAATATCAAACTCAGAAAATAAAGACATAATCTATATTTTAGGAGGAGAATATAAAGAATCAATAATTATAGACAAAGAAATTGCACTAATTGGAGAAGACCAAAATAAAACAATAATAAATGCTAACAATCAAGAATTTGGATTAAAAATACTTACAGATAATGTATTAATTAAAGATCTTACAATAAAAAATACATCTGGTTTTACAGATGACTCTGGAATCATTATAGAATCAAATAACTGTGAAATAAACCATTGTACATTTTATAGAACAAAAAAAGGAGTTTTTTGCAATGATTCAAAAAATTTAAAAATAAAAAACTCAACTTTTCATACAAATGGTGGCGGGATATTAATAAAAGAATCAAAAGAAATATTAATAGAAAACATACAAGCATGCCATAATGGAATAGGAATAAATCTTGAAAAATCAGAAGATATCAACATAGATAAAGTCTTTATTCATACAAATGGAATTGGAATATTTGTTTACAAAACAAAAAGATGCAATATAAAAAATAGTAATATATCAAATAATAACGATAATCAAGGCGGAATTTTCATACGAAACTCTGAGGATATTCAGATTTATAAATGTAATTTATTTCACAATGGCTTTAGCATAAAAATTTCAAATTCAAAAAATATTAAAACAAGTTATTCTAATATTTATTATACCACACATTTTGCATTTTATATTAGAGGAAGTGAAGAAAACATAATAATTGAAAAATCAGAAATTGCAAATAATTTAAGATATGGGATAATATGTTTTAAATGTAAAATAAAATTATTAAATAACAATTTTTATAATAACTATCTTCATAGTGTAAAAGCCGAAGAAGAATCTAATATCGATGCAGAAAATAACTGGTGGGGATCATTTTTTGGACCTTCATTATTTCTAAGAATGAAAGGCGGTAAAATAAATTATAAAGCTTTTAAAACCAAATTTTTCCCATGGAAAATCAAAAAAATAGAAAAAATTGGAAATAATCAAAGTCTTATTTTTAATGAAATAAATATCCCAAATGATATACATCCTCAAATAAATTTCAATGAATTGGACAATGATTCAGATGGATGTCCAAACTGGTGGGAGACAAAATGGGATTACGACCCATATGTTTATGATGATCATAAAACACTTGATCCAGATAATGATGGTCTTTCGAATATCGAAGAATGCTATACTGATAAATGGGATTCAAATCCATTTCATAGAGACCTATTTATTGAATTTGACTATGAAAAACCAAAAAATCCTAGTAAAATCAATAAACCACCAAAAAAACAACTAGATCTAATGATAAAAGCTTTTGAAGAACAAGATATAAAAGTTCATATTGATGATGGTTCTCTTGGCTGTGGAGAAGAAATACCATACATTTCTAATTTTACTTTTTCAAAATTAATAGATCTATACTGGGATTATTTTCTACATAACGATTTAGATAATCCTAGGAAAGGGATTTTTCATTATGGCCTTATATGTGAAAAAGGCCCTGGTGCTGGATTTGCGTTTATCGGCTGGGACTGCCTTGATTCTTTTTGTATAAGTGCAGAAATACTTGAAGAAAATTTCCGATTATATAGCAGAGGAAGACTCATTGTTACTGGTTCGATGCATGAAACAGGACATACTCTTGGTCTTTTGTCTGATGATTTCAATGGAAATGATAATATTGGTGCTACTGATCCATTTTTAAGAGAATTGTGGATTTTTAGAAACTATAAAAGCACTATGAATTATTTGTATACCTGGTCTATAATGGATTATTCTGATGGTACAAATGGCCGTGTTGATTTTGATGACTGGGGTAACCTTGATTTTTATTTCTTCAAAGACACACATTTCGAATGGCCAAAAACTTAGGGATCTTAAGAAAACATAAATAAATAGAACTTGATTCATTAAAAAAAATTCTTAGAGGAGAAGAGTAGGGTTAATCATGGAACTAGATTTTATTAAAAAACTTGTGAAAAAAAATAATTCAAAAATTATTATGCTTGTAATGGATGGCATCGGTGGCCTACCGATGAATCAAGGGGGTTTAACAGAACTTGAAACCGCTGAAACACCAAATCTCGATGATCTTGCAAAAAAAAGCATATGTGGTTTACATCTACCAGTTGGGAATGCAATAACACCGGGTAGTGGACCAGGGCATCTAGGTATATTTGGATATAACCCAATAAAATATCAAGTAGGAAGAGGAGTGCTTGCTGCAAATGGTATCGGTTTTGATCTTAAAGAAGGTGATGTAGCAGCACGTGGTAACTTTGCAACAATAGATGAATCTGGCAATGTAACAGATAGACGTGCTGGGAGGATCTCATCTGAAAAAAACAATGAACTCTGTAAAAAACTATGTAGGGGAATTTCTTTATGTGATACTGAAATATTTATAGATACTGTTAAAGAACATAGATTTTTACTAGTTTTAAGGGGTGAAGGATTATCTGGTGATCTATATGATACAGATCCTCAGGAGATAGGTGTAAAATCCCTTAATGCTAAAGGATTTTCTGATAATTCTGATAAAACTGTTTCAATTGTTAATGATTTTTTAAAACAAGCAAAAAATGTTTTAAAAGATGAGCATCCTGCAAACATGGTTTTACTACGTGGTTTTTCAAAAAAACCTGATTGGCCAAGTTTCCCTGAAGTTTTTGGTATAAAAAGTGCTGCAATAGCTGCTTATCCGATGTATAAAGGCCTTGCAAAACTAATAGGCATGGACCTATTGAAGACAGGTGATAGTGTTGAAGATGAGTTTGAAACGCTTAAAAAAAACTGGGATTCCTATGACTTTTTCTTCCTTCACGTTAAAAAAACTGATAGCTATGGTGAAGATGGAGATTTTGAGTCAAAAGTTAAAGAAATCGAAAAAGTCGATAGTCTTCTTCCAAGAATCACTGATTTAAATCCAGATGTTATAATTATAACAGGTGATCATTCAACACCCTCTTTTTTAAAATATCATAGCTGGCATCCAGTACCAACAATTCTATATTCTAAACAATGCAGGCCAGATGATGTTAAAAAATATGGTGAAAGAGAATGCATTAAAGGCAGTCTTGGTCCAAGACTTCCAGCAGAGGACTTAATACCACTTGCTCTTGCAAATGCAAAACGACTTGAAAAATATGGAGCGTAATATTAGTATCATTCATTTTTATATTTCTCATTTAAAATTCTAAATATTTTTCTCTTATTTTTATCTTTGATCTGATAGGGTAATAATTCATCTGGGAAATCCTGAAAAGCAACAGGTCTTAAAAATCTTTTAATAGCCTGCATGCCAACACTAGTTGTGGATGGATATGTTGTTGCAGGATAAGGTCCACCATGCTGCATAGCAAAACATACCCTAACACCCGTCGGAACACCGTTGATAATAATTCTCCCTACTTTTTCAGATAGTTTTGAAACAAGTGGCCCAACATCCTTGTAATCCTCTTTTTCAAGATGAATTGTAGCAGTAAGCTGACCTTCTAAATCATCAGATATTTCTAGGAATTCGATAAAACCTTTACATTTAACAATAATTGATACAGGGCCGAAATGTTCTTTTTTAAGATGCTTTTCTTTAAAAAAAACATTTGAATTAGTTACAAATAATGTGTTTTCAAAAGAGATATTATTTTCAATACTTTTTCCACCAAGCTTATTATTTATTTTATCAATTTTCTTTGTTTTATCTGCTATTTTTTCTAAACTATTTTTTATCCTAGGATCTAATAAGATTCCTGGTTCTTTGTCTTTAATTATATTTGTTATTTCATCTATAAAATCATCTGAGTTTCTATCATCATTTATAAAAATTAAACCAGGTTTTGTACAAAACTGACCTGATCCGAGAGTTATTGAATCAGCAAAAATTTTAGCTAATTGTTTTTTTCTTTTTCTCATAGCATTTTTTGTAATAAAAACAGGGTTTATACTTCCCATCTCAGCATATACAGGTATAGGAACCTCTCTATTTGCTGCAATATTATATATGGCTCTTCCTGCAATATGTGAACCTGTGAAACCAACAGCTTTTATCTTAGGGTTTGTTACTAGTTTTTCACTGACTTTTTTATTTCCATGAATAAGTGAGAAAAAACCTTTTGGAAAATTATTTTTTTCAATAGATCTGTAAACAGCATGTGCAAACAACTCAGATGTTTCAGGATGTAAGGGATGTGCTTTTACAATAACTGGGCATCTTGCAGCCCAAGCAGAAGCTGAATCTCCTCCACATACACTAAAAGCAAATGGAAAGTTACTTGCTGGAAAAATTGCTACAGGGCCTATTGGAAAGAGCATTCTTCTAATGTCTGGTTGGGAGTTTTCATCTTTTTTATCAATGATCGCTTCAACATATGAACCATCTATTATATACTCTGCAAACTTTTCTAGTTGATTGCAAGTCCTATCTCTCTCGCTTATCAGTCTTTTTTCACCAAGAGCCGTTTCTCTATCACATGTTTTTATAAGGTTATCATCTAAACTTATAATTTCTTCTGAAAGTGTTTTTAAAAAACCAGCAATTCTTTTATCATCATATTTTGAAACAACTGGAAAAAATTCTTCAGCTTTAATTGCTGCCTGATTTATCTCATAATCCGTAGCATTAAAAAAAATAATATCTCCGTCTTTTTTTTCCTTTGGATAAAAACTTCTGAAGGTATCTTCTCCTTTTCTACTAGATTCTCCTGCAATATAATTAACACCGGTTATTTTGTTCATAATTCCCCAAAAAATCTAAGAATAAAATCTTTTAAAAATCTTTGTAAATATATGTAATTAATATTTTTGAATGTTGATTTTTTAAAAAAAGTTAAAAAATAATTATTTCTTTTTCAATTTCATATAGATATAAAATATTATTCCTAAAAATGGAATTATATACCAAATAATTTGAACATAATCTGGCAATATTTCAAAATAGGAAAAACAGCTGATATGAGAGGGGGGTACATCATCAGTTATTAAACAATGATGTTCAAGTGAATGCAGAGTCATCGTAAGGATTATATAGATTACGAGAAAACAAATTAAACCTAAATCCTTCTTATCAAATTTCATCTTTTTTGCAACTATTAGATTGTAATCCTTTTTATATTATAAGATTTTTGAAATACGAGAATATTTAAATGCAATTTTAACACACTTTTTTACTTAGAAAACAATACTCAAATACATATAATATATAAACAAGAATATTATAGATTATATAACTTAAAATCACTTATTATAATCTCGTAATCCAATTCACTTTTAACTTCTGAGCTGTTAAAATTCCATTCTACAGTTTTTACATTATTTACTTCTAAATTATTTATAAATTTTATTTCATGTTCTGTGTAAGTTCTTTTCGCATTTTTGCTATCATATACTGATGTAGTCAATTTAACAGATACATTTTTTATATCTAACATACCCGTATTTGAAATATATGCTTCTATGCCAGAATTATTACTTAATATTGAACTGCTATGAACCTCACAGTTTGCTATTTCCATTCTATGTTTTTCTAATTTTTCTTCTAAAGAGTTAGTGGTATTAATAAATAAAGCAATATTTATCGTAAAAAAAGAAATGATAATCATAAATAAAAGAACAAATTTAAAAAAAATTGATTTTGATTGTTTTTCTTTATTCATCCCATCACAGCAGATTATAAAATATATTATTTGAACTTATAATTTTCCATATTAAAAAATTTTTGAAGAGAGGGTGCTTTAAACCTTTTAGTAAAAAGATTGGTTTTAATACCAATTAGTCTATTTTAGGACTGAGGAGAATCTGAAGATATATGGTAAAAATATGCTCAAAATGTAATATGAAAAATTCTAACAAATCCGATTATTGCATTAATTGTAGCTCTAGTCTTGCTAATGCCAAAATAATTGAAGATAAAGAATTTGATTCAACTATTGATGATCATTATAAATTTAAAAGTAAAAGTTACAAAATTATTACCAATGTATGGAGGCCGTTTGTATATCTTGGCATTTTTTTTGCAGTTGTTGGTCTTTTTTTTATTGGTGGTTTACTATTTGCATGTATAGCAATTCTGTTAGGTGGTATTGCTGTAACCCGTGGTGAAATATTAGGAGCTATTCCAATAATTATTGCTGTTATTCATATTATATTAATATTTTTTATATAGAAATATTTTGAAAAATTTGGATTTTAAACGATAATAATAAAATTTTTTTATTAAATTGGATGATTAATCTATAAAATTAATATACTTATAAAAATATATTAATATGAAAAAGTGGTTAAATATGATAAAGAAAATTATTATTGTAACATTTTTAATAACGTTACTAATAAATTCAATAATACCAATAAGCTGTAGCCAAATAAATAATAATATTATAAAAACCCAAACAACAGATAATGATCATTATGTTTTACTATTTGCACATGTAAAAGGACATTTTAAAGAAGGAACATTTTTATATTGGCCAGGAACAAGCGTAATAAAAGGTGGAACAGCAAGTGATGATATTGTAATAAGACCTATCTTTAAGATTTTCACAAAATTTTTACCTGAAGGGAAAGATAACTGGGAAGATTATGAATTGTTATATGAGTTTTCATTTAATGAAGTTAATAAAGAAACCCGAGAAATAAGCGGTTTTGTAGGAATGCTTGTAGTTATATGGGAATTGCCATAAAATAATTTTTAATTTCATTTCTTTTTTAAATAAAGTTGATAATAAAACTCAGTTCACATCAAATTTAATAGAGTTATTTAAGTTATTTGCAATATATATCTTAAAAAAATTAGTAAATCATAATATTTTCAATATATTTTAAAAAAATTATATCTAATACATATCAAAATATTTATCTTTAAGATAATCAACAAAAACCTTTGAATTAAGTCCTTCTCCACAGCAGTTTTTAATTATTTCATCTGCCATCATAACTCTACCATAACTATGAATGTTTTTTCTCAGCCAATTAAGAATGTTTTTAAATTCACCTTTTTCAATTTCACCTTCAAGGTTTTTATTTTCCTTATATATTTGATTATAGATTTGAGCTGAATATATCGTACCTATCGCATAAGTTGGGAAATAACCTATGCTGCCACCGCTCCAATGCATATCCTGGAGTACTCCTTCTACATCGTTTTTTGGTTTTATACCAAGCATTTCATCCATCTTTTCATTCCAAATATTTGGTAGATCTCTAACCTCTATTTTATCTTGCATTAGATCTGTCTCAATTTCAAACCGAAGAATTACATGAAGACAATACGTTAGTTCATCTGCTTCTACACGTATAAGAGAAGGCCTCACTAGATTTACCATATTATGCCAAGTATCAAAATCAATATCTTTAAACTCCTCAGGACATATCTTTTTAAACACAGGATAAAAATTCTTCCAAAAAGGAATACTTCTAGCAATCATATTCTCCCAGAAACGTGATTGAGATTCATGAAGTCCAAGAGAGGGAGAATCAGAAATAACAGTATTTTTATATTTTTCTCTTGGCATCCCAAGTTCATAGAGGGCATGACCTGCCTCATGAATTGTTGAAAAAAAAGAAAAAAGAGCGCTATCTCTCTGATAACTAGTTGTAATTCTAACATCATCATTACCAATACTTGTTGTAAAAGGATGAATTGATTCATCAAGACGGGTTCTATCATCTGGTAGAAGCATCCTATCAAGAACAATTTTACATAACTTTTTTTGTTTATCAGAACTAATTTTTTTATCAAAATCTTTCTGGTTTTTAAACCTTTCAGAATCTTTAATTCTATCAAGAATCCCCATTAGTTCTTTTTTTAGATAACTAAATTCTTTTTTAAGAATATCAACTGTCATACCTTCTTCATAGTCATCAAGAAGTGTATTATATTTAGGACCAGGTATTTCAAAAAAACCACAATATTCCTTTTCAAGATCAATTATTTTTTCAAGATGACCTGAAAATATTTTAAAATCATTTTTCTCACGAGCTTTCTCCCATGATTGATATGCCATTGTAGTTGTCTTTGACATTTTTACTACAAAATCTGATGGGACTCTCCGTGATTTTTCAACATCTTTTCTAAGTCTTTTAACAATATTTTTATCTTCTTTTGAGAGATTTTCAAAATAACTATCTTTGTTTAATTTTTCAATATGATTCCAGAATTCATCAGATACAACCTTTTCATGTACAATTTTTGAAAGAAGCGCTGATTGCTCAGATTTTTCCTGAGCGCCCCTCTTTGGCATATAGGTCATTTGATCCCAGCCTATAAGTGCACCTATTCCACCTAGCACGGATAATTCTTTTTGTTGATTATTAATAAAATCAAGTGATTCTCTCATTTTTTTACACCTCAACTTCAATTCCAATGGGGCAATGATCCGATCCCATCACATCCTGCATAATAAAAGCGTTTTTAACTTTTGGTAAAAACTCTTTATTTACGAAAAAATAATCAAGTCTCCAACCAACATTTCGCTTACGAGCTGCTGTTCTCATACTCCACCATGTGTATTGTTTTGGTTCTTTATTGAAATGTCTAAATGTATCAACATATCCATGATCAAGAAATGTATCAATCCATGCACGCTCAACAGGCAAGAAACCAGATATTTTCTCATTTTGTTTCGGATGTTCAAGATCAATTTCTTTATGAGCAGTATTAAGATCCCCGCAGACTACAATATTTTTTCCTTCTGCTTTTAAGTTATCAGCATAACTTAAAAAAGTATCATAAAAATCTAGTTTAAAATCAAGGCGTTCCTGGTTTTTTTTACCATTTGGAAAATAAATATTAAATAATACGAAATCATCAAAATCGGTTATAATAGTCCTTCCTTCTAAATCAAATTTTTCTATTCTAAAACCATTTTTAACATCTTTTGGTTTTATTTTTGAGTATGTTGTAACACCAGAGTATCCTTTTCTTTCCGCTGAGTTTATAATAACATTATATCCAGGTGTGTTTTTAAGATGAGGAGGGAATTGATCGGGTTTTGCTTTTATTTCTTGAACACATAATATATCTGGTTTTTCAGATTTTAAAAAATCAAAAAATCCTTTTTTATCAGCTGCCCGTATTCCATTTACATTCCATGATAAGAGTTTCATAATGCTATTTTAAATGTAAATTTAGTGTTTAAGTTTAATCTCTCATTAACTATTCTCCTAAAAATTTTTTTATATCTCAAGCTTATATCAAAAATAAAAAAAGAGAGTTATAATATGAAACATGTACATTATTCAGATGTTGATCTTGAAGTTCCAACAGAGGAAGGAGTGAAAGAAACAACAGTCCGATGGCTGATATCAAAAAAAGATGGTGCTAATAATTTTGCTATGAGACTATTTGAAATACAACCAAATGGAAACACACCTCTTCATCAACATGACTGGGAACATGAAGTATTTATCTTAGAAGGTGATGGAGAAGCAAGAAATAAAGAAAAAAGCATAACCTTTAAAGAAGGTGATGTTTTTTTTGTAAAACCTATGGAATGGCATCAATTTGTAAACACTGGTGATAATCCGCTTAAATTTCTTTGTCTAATTCCAATAAAAAAATAAATGAATTTGATAAATATGAAATTTTTCCAAAAGAAAAAAAAGAAAGAAGAAACAGATGACATCGATTGGCCGAAATATGTAGAAAATCTTGATGAAAAAAAATTTTTTAGTTTTTTAGAAAAATATCCAACATGTTTCATTGATTTCTGGGCTCCATGGTGTGCCCCATGTAAAAAAATGACACCTCGCATGAGACAAATATCTAGGAAATATGAGGGGAAAGTTGCTTTTGGAAAGGTCAATACTCAAAAGGAAAGAAATATTGCTAATAGATATAATATTATGAGTATTCCCACCTTTATTCTTTTTAAAAATGGTAAAGAAATTGCAAATTTAACAGGTGTAAAATCTGTGGGTGAGATAAAAAAAATTCTAGATAAATATCTATAAAAAAATTTAAGAATCAGATTATGATTTTAATTATTATATAAGTGATACATATGAACAATCTAATCTGTTGCTATTGTTAATTCTTTTTTTCATATGTATTAAATAGTTTTTAAAAATTATTTTTTGGTGATATAGATATGATGAATAATAAAAATGTTGGAAAAAATATTCTTGATTTAATTGGTAATACTCCACTTGTAAAAATTAATAATCTAAATCCAAATCCAAATACTACAATTTATGCAAAACTTGAGGGTAATAACCCTGGCGGGAGCATCAAAGATAGGATTGCTCTTAAAATGATTGAGCAAGCAGAAGCAGAAGGTAATCTTACAAAGGATAAGACAATAATTGAGGCGACATCAGGTAATACAGGTATTTCTCTTGCCATGATTGGTGGTATTAAGGGATATAAAGTAAATATTGTCATGAGTAGTGCGGTATCCGAGGAACGTAGGAAAACAATTAAGGCATTTGGTGCTGAAATAATTCTAACAGATGCAGTAAAAGGAACTGATGGAGCGATATTAAAAGTAAAAGAATTACTTGAAAGATATCCTGATAAATATTTTTGCACTGATCAATTCACTAATAAATATAATAAAATTGCACATTATGAAACTACAGCTGGAGAAATTCTTGAGCAAACCCGTGGTAGAATTGATTATTTTGTATCAGCTATTGGTACATCTGGTACGATTATGGGTGTTGGAAAATATCTAAAAGAATGTAATCCAAATGTAAAAATTGTATGTGCTCATCCTGTAACTGGTCATTATATACAAGGTTTAAAAAATATGGAGGAGGCAATTGTTCCATCAATTTATGATGCAGAAGAAATTGATATTGAAGTTATGATTAGATCAGAAGAAGCATTTGAGATGACCAGGAAACTTGCAAGATATGAAAGTATATTTGCTGGTATGAGTAGTGGTGCCGCGATGCTTGCAGCTGCTGAAACTGCAAAAAATGCAGAAAAAGGAATAATTGTTACAATTTTTCCTGATCGTGGAGATAGGTATCTTAGCACAGAATTATTCAAAGTATAAAAAAATTTTTTATTTTGGTTTCCAAATAGGGGTTCCTAAAGGCAATATTGTTTTTCCAGCCATTGAGTTTATTAGTATTGCTGCAGCAGTATAAAATGATAAAACTGATGTGACAATCAAAAAGAAACCTGCAGGTTGTGAGTTGAAACCATTTAGATAATGAGGTATCAATAGTATTACTGCTAAATCAACTGCGATTAATATCGAATATAATGCTTTATTTGTCATAAGAGATGCTATAGTTGCAATTAAACTAAAAACTAGTATCGCTATAAGACCAAAAGCGTAATGTTTGATATCAAAGTTTACATCTGTAAAAATAATAATAAATAATGTAAGGGCGATTGAATACATTGTCATTGCATATGTTGTAAAAACTGTTGCTCCAAAAATATTGTTTCTCTTAAATTCCATTGTGCCAGCAATAATCTGTGATGTTGCACCGAAAAACAAAATCCAAGGTATCATTAGAGATTTATCAACACCTGATGTTAAGCCTAAATATCCAGATCCAATTATAAGTGCTGCTACAGCAAGGCCGATAAGACCAAGAGCAGCTGGTTCTGATACTGTTAATTGTATAGATTTAGTATTATTCTCTGTCATAATTACCAACTTTTATTTTCTCCTGTGAAAAGATAAGTTATTAAAAAAGTTTATTATATTTTAATGAAAATAAAGAATTTTATGTTAGGGGTACGTCTTTTCTAAGATCCTCTTTTATTGTTCGGCCAGTTTTTTTCTCCCATTCTTTTATTGTTGTTGAATGTTCATCTCTTATTTTATCACCAATTCCAAGACCATTATAAGCACAGAATGGTACAATTCCTTCATAAGTTGTATAATGTATAACACAGCGTTTAAGACGTTCAATATTTAGGTTATATGGATCTTGGAACCACATTGAACCAATGAATAATGATTTATAATGAAAACCACGAAGTGAATCATAGCTTCCACCTATAGCTGCATCTTTAAGTATTTTTTTTAGATTAAATCCTTCTGGTGCTTCATCATAATTTACGAATTTATCTATGTTTTTTAGAAAAGCACTAGCGACTCTAATTTTTTTAAGAGGACCTTTTATATCACTTTGTTTATCAATAAATTCTAAAAGACCTTCAGCATCTATGAAACGTGTGACAGGTATTGGTTTTCCATTATCCAAGAATATATATGTTGCACCACCACAGCCTGGATGAGCAGTGAATTCAACCTGGGTTTTTCCTTTTAATAGTTCAATAAGTTTAGAAATTGGGAAGACGAATGGAACTGGGAAAAAATCATCACGTGATATCTGACCGTTAAATTCTTTTTCTATTGATTTCATCATAGAAACATAGTCAACACGTTGTTTTTCTCTTTTTTCATCACTTATTTTTGTATATCGCCCACAGAAGGAAATAGGTTGGAAGTTTACACCACGTACTATATCCATGTTGTCTAATGCAAATTTAATTATTTTACCTGTTTGATCAAGATTTTTATCAGCAATTAATACTGGAACCAGTACACATTTTAGGTTTGCTTCTCTTAGATTGTCAATTGCTTTAACATTTTGTTCAAACCAAGGATTTGATTTTTTTGTAATTCCATCAAAGCTCATATATATGGTATTAACTTGTTCTTCTTTCAAACGAAAACAGTAATCAGGATCATCAGCTAGTTTTAACCCATTTGTATTAACCTGAAGATGGGAAAAACCTACTTCTTTTGCAATTCTTACAATATCAAATAAATCATCACGTATAGTTGGTTCTCCACCAGTAATTTGAATTGCTTTTGAACCAATTGGTTTTTCATTTCTAGCCTGTAACATTAGTTTTCTTAGATCTTCTAGACCTGGTTCATATACCTTGCCAGTTGCCCCGGCATTCATAAAACAATAACTACAACGAAGATTACATCGATTTGTTACTAGAAGATTTGTAAGAACACTTTGTGAATGATGCATATCATAGAATTTTGGATAGTTAAAAAACTGTGTTTTAACATCAGGTGCACCTTCACCTGTTATTATATATTTATGCCATTTTTTATATACATCAATGTCGCTAAAGTAGATTTCTTTAAAAGATCCATGTTTTGTACATTCTTTTGTAATGTATACTTTTTTATCTTCTTCTATAATCTTTGCTGGTATAATCTCTATCTTATCTTCTTGGAAACATTTTGGACAAACTGATTTTGTTTCTTCCAATATCCTCATATCAATACCAACCAGGAATAAATCCAGAGGCCTATACAAAATATCTATTATATAGATTTAACTATTATTTTAACAATAAATTTAAAATAATAGATTATAATCAGTAAATCGTGTGTTTAGCTATACCTGGTAAAATAATAGAAATTGAAGATAATAAAAATCATGCTATCGTTGATTATGGTGATGGTACTAAAAGAAAAGCTAATGTTACTTTAGTTAATGTAAATGTTGGGGATTATGTCCTTGTTCATGCTGGTTTTGCAATAGAGGTTTTATCAGAAGAAGAAGCTGAAAAAACCCTTGAATTATTCCGGGAAATGCTAAAGATGGGTGAGGAATGATGTTTTCTCTTAAAGATAAAAATCTTGCAAAAGAGATTCTATCAAACATAAAAAAAAGTAATCTTAATATTAAACTAATGCATGTTTGTGGAACACATCAAGATACTCTTGTAAAACATGGTTTAAACTCAATTTTAAAGGAATGTGGCATTGAAATAATTCAAGGACCCGGATGTCCTGTATGTGTTACAACACCAAAAGAAATAGAGGAAATGCTTCTTCTAGCAAAAAATGGGAAAATTGTTACTTCTTTTGGCGATATGATAAATGTTCCAGGTGAAAAAAATTCTCTAAGAACCATGCAGACAGATGGATATGATATTCGTACTGTATATGGAATAGAAGACGCAGTAAAAATTGCAAAAGAAAATAAAAAAAAAGATATAGTTTTTATAGCAGTTGGTTTTGAAACAACAGCTCCAACCACATCAACAATTTTAAATGCAGATTTACCAGAAAATTTTTCTGTTTTATGCTGCCATAGAACAATTCCAAATGCATTAAAATATATTCTTGAAATGGGTGAAATTAAGATAAACGGCCTTATTGAACCAGGTCATGTATCAACAATTATTGGTACAAAACCATATGATTTTATCTCAAAAGATTACAAAATCCCTCAAGTTATAACAGGTTTTGAGCCAATAGATATTCTCATGGGTGTTTGGATGATTGTTAAACAAATAAAAAATGATGAGGCAATACTTCAAAATGAATACAAAAGAGCTGTACATGAAAATGGAAATATAATAGCAAAAAAATCTATTGAAAAAACATTTTATCCAGTTGGTATCAAATGGAGAGGATTTCCAGTTATACCAAAATCAGGTCTTAATCTAAAGGACAAATATGAAAAATATGATGCAAGAAAAAAATATGAAGACATATTATATGAATTAAAAAACAAAGAATTCAAAGAACCAAAAGGCTGTAGATGTGGTGAACTTTTAAGAGGGCTTTGTACTCCTTTTGATTGTTCTCTTTTTGGTAAAAAATGCAGACCTGAAACGCCTGTTGGGCCATGTATGGTTAGCATGGAGGGTAGTTGTAACATAGAATATAGATATTCAAAAAAATAAAATATTTTTTTTATATGATTTTATCTCTTAGTTTAAAAATAATTATTGATGAAAATAATGAAATTATATAAGAGATAATACTACCATAAATAATACCCAAGTGAGGATATAAAAAATGTATAGATGTTGCATATATCATTATACTTGGGCTGCCAAATATCATTGATTTTGCAATAGCTGCAGAAAAATCTGGACCATGCTCTCTATATGTTATAATCATTGTTGAAAGAAGAATTGCGGGGAAAACAGAGAAAATCCCACTTATCACTTCGCCAACATTTGATAGTAGAACAGATATCATTATTATGAATCCTGCAGTAATACCTCTAAAAACAATCTTGAGCGGTGTATAATGCACATGTTTTTTCCCTTGAGATGGTATTTTTTTATATTTTTCTAGAATTAAAAGAGTAAATATTGTTGATATAACAAAGATTGTAACTGAGAAATAAATATTTTGAATATTTGAAAAATACAGTAAAGATGTAAGGAAAATCCATACAATGAATGACAAAATTAAGGCTTTTATTATCGATTTAAAACTAATAATTGTTAGAATACATAAAAACAATACATTTATCCCCATCTCAGCTGGTACAACCGAAGCTGAATTTGAAGCAAAAACAGCACTTTTGTTAATTGCTATAAATATATAGGCAATAATTATTGTTGTTGGAATTGTGCCAATTATTCCACCTATCTTGGTTCCAAATTTTTCTGCGATAACAGTTATAAGAATTACAAATAAAGCTGAAAAAAAGAATGGTAGAAATGTTTGTAATAATAAATTATCCATATGATATCTAATCCTCTGCAATGTAGACTATGTTTTAAAATATTATTAAAAACAAAAGAAACATTATGATTTTTGAGAAATAGATATGAAGATAATATTTCTTGGAGATAGTATTACAAAAGGTCAGATAGGTTCATCTTACATAAAATTTTTAGAAGAAAAATTAGTAGAACATGAAATTATTAACTATGGTAAAAATGGAGATTCAGCAGTAAGTCTTTATAAAAGGATGAATAAACATAAACTTGATCATTATGATATTGCTTTTTTATGGGTTGGAACAAACGATATATATGCTAGAATATCTCTTAAATATCCAATTATTAGAAAAATTCAAAACATACCATATTCAAAAAATAAAATAATTTTTAGAAAATATTATGAAAAAATACTTGAAGAAATTACAAAACATGCAGATAAAATATTTACGGTTTCACCATTATTCATTGGTGAAAATTTTGATAACAAATGGAATAAGAAATTAGATGTTTTAAATGATATTATAGAAGAATTATCTGATCAATATTATAATGTTGATTATGTTGATTTAAGAAATATTTTTTATAAAAAACTTGAAGGTAAGAAAATATCAAGATATATTCGTATAAGCATTATTAAAACAATTAAAGATACATTTCTTTTACAAACTGATGAAAAAATTGATTGGAAATCACAAGATAGAGGGCTTTATTTCACAATTGATGGGGTTCATCTTAACTCAAAAGGCGCTAGTATTATTGCAGATATTTTTTATAAAAAAATTAAATCCGAGATGAAAAAATGAATGCAGAAGAGATAATTAATCATCTAAAGAAAAATGGAGATAAAAATAAAATTGAGGGTATGGCAAGGTTTGGAATTAAAAAAGAAAAAAACCTTGGTAACTCTGTTACATATCTTAGAAAATATTCAAAAAAAATTGGTAAAAATCATTCACTTGCATTAGAATTATGGAATTCTGGTTTTAGAGATGCAATGATGGTTGCAGCATGTATTGAAGATCCTAAAAACATATCTGAAAAACAGATGGATGAATGGGTTTTAGATTTTGACAGCTGGGATATATGTGATCATGTTTGTGGTCATCTTTTTGATAAAACACCATTTTCTTATAAAAAAGCATATGTTTGGAGTAGTAGAAAAGAAGAATTTGTAAAAAGAGCCGGATTTGCACTCATTGCATGGTTAGCTGTTCATGATAAAAAAGCAGATGATATAAAATTTGAGGATTTTTTAAATATAATAATTAAAGAATCAACTGATGAAAGAAATTATGTAAAAAAATCTGTAAATTGGGCTCTTAGAAATATTGGTAAGAAAAACAAAAATCTAAATAAAAAAGCAATAGAAACAGCAGAAAAAATAAAAAAAATAGATTCTAAATCTTCTAAATGGATTGCAAATGATGCATTAAGAGAATTAAAAAGTGATAAAATTAAAAAAAGAATTGAAAAAAAATAATTTTTATTTTTTATTATTTAAATTATCAATCTTTTTTTTCGCAATACTATTTGTAAAATAATAATATAGATATACAAAAACAAGTTCAAATCCAAAAATTAATAAAAAAAATCCAAAAGTAGAACTAATCTTCCAGATATCAAAACCATAGTTAATTGCAATTGATCCAAGAAAAGGAATAAACATTCCAAGAATAACAATTAGTAAGATTTGTATGACATCTCTATTTTTCCCCATGATAATAAAAGTTCATAATTTTTCTTAACTTAAACTTTATCAAATATCTTAAAATCTAAATCTTTGTGTTAACAATCACATTCTGACCAACAGATATACCACCATCGCCATTTGGAATTTTATTATGAACAACAAGTTCAAATCCATGTTTTTTTAATTTATCATTAGTCATTTCAACAATTGGGATGTTATATGATACACCACCGGAAATACCAATATTTTTTACATCATTATCATGTGCATAATCGATAGCAATATCCACCATAGAATCAATAATTGTTTTTATAAAAGAATAACTTATATCAGATTTTTGTTTCTCGGAAAGAGGTTTTTTTATTTTTTCATCAAGCTGTCTAAATATATCAATTGTTTCAACAACTCCGTTTTTGTTATCGGCATTAAAAGGATAATTATCTTTTCCTTTTTCTAGATATTTTTCAAGTTTCATCGCTGTTTCACCATCATAAGTACGTTTACAGCAAATACCAAGATAACATGAGAGTGCATCAAGAACACGCCCCATACTACTACTCATTGGTGACTTATCCATTAGTTTTGATAAGATTTCAGCTTCATTATCTTGGAAAAACATTTCTTTTCCAAATTTTTTAAAAATTGCAAAGACAAGTCTTCTTGGATCAATAGTTGCCATATCACCACCCAGCATCGGTATATATTCAAGATGACCTAATCTTTTATAATCTTTAAAAGTGGAAAATAGTATTTCCCCGCCCCAAAAATTACCATCATCACCATAACCAAGGCCATCAAGAGAAAGGACTACAATTTCATCTAGATTGTTTTCAAGCATAAGACCTGCTGCATGTGCATGATGATGTTGCACCTCAAATAACGAAGCATCATATTCTTCAGAAAAACGACTTGCTACAACTCTTGAATCATAACCAGGATGCATGTCCATGCCAACAGCATCGATTTCTTTTTTATCCATAAAAAGATTCATTATATGATTCAGACTTTCTTCTAAAAACTCAAGAGATGAATAATATTTTGATTTACCTATATACTGTGTTTGATAAATGTTTTTGTTAGAGCTGATTGTACCTGTAATGTTATCACCAGGGCCAACACATAGTATCTTATTATCGTAATCAACTGGTATTGGCTCAGGGACATAACCGCGCGATCTTCTAATAAAAAAAGTATTATTATTCCATGTTTTTACTACACTATCATCAACCCTATTTGGAATATCACGGTTATGTAAAAGATAATAATCAGCGTTTAATGATAATGCTTTTTTATTATCTGTAATCATCGCTTCTCCTGGTATATTTGCTGATGTCATAACAATTGAATCAGATTTCATATATGAAAACAAGATATGATGAGTAGAACTATATGGTAGAAAAACACCAAGAGTGTTTAGACCGGGTGATGCATCTTCAAGTTTTTTCTTTTTTACAAGTACTATTGGTGCACTATTTGATCTAAGTAGTTTTTCTTCATAAGAACCTATTTCTGTATATTTCTTTGCAACATCGATGTTTTTAAACATTATTGCAAATGCTTTCTGAGGTCTTTTATACCATTTTCTAAGACGTTTTATTTCATTTGTATTACAACAGAGATGCATACCACCCCATGATTTAATCACGCCAAAAAAACCATCATCTATTTTTTCTGCAAAAAACTGTATTGGATTGTTTGTCTTTATTTTTTTAGCTTTTTTATCATAAACAAAATATTTAGGGCCACATATTGGACAGCTGATTGTTTGTGCATGGTATCTACGATTTAATGGATCATTATACTCTTTTTTACATTTTTCACATAAAGGAAAATCCTTCATAGATGTTCTTTCACGATCATATGGTACATCTTCAATAACACTATAACGTGCACCACAAACAGTACAATTGGTAAAAGGAAAAAGATATCTTCTATCATCTTTGTCAAATAATTCGTTTATACAATTATCACATGTTGCAACATCATTTGGAATTAATGATCTTTTTTCACCTGATGAGCTTTTTAAAATCTTAAAATCCTTAAAAACCCGACTGTCAGGTATTTCAACAATATCTGTAATCTTTGCAATATTTGGAAGTTGTTTTTTTAAATAATTTATAAACTCATCCTTTTTTTTATCAATAACAACTTCTACTTCAGATCCCGTGTTTAAAACATATCCTTTTAGACCCATTTTTTTTGCAATACGATAAATGGTGGGTCTAAAACCAACACCTTGAACGATTCCTTTAAAGACTAATTTCATTTTTATTTATTCAACTATTAAATCCTTTGAATATTTATCAGTATCGGCAAGTAAAAACTCATCACCCATACTTAAACATTTAACAGGACATATATCATTACATTGAGCGCAGAAACAACAACGTGCTACATATATCTTGATTTTTTTTTCTTCTGGTTTAAATTCAATTGCTTCACAGGGGCATACACGAATACATAGTTTACATCCAATGCATTTATCTTTATCATATTGGATTTTCCCACGGAAACCTTTTGGCGTCTCAACTGGTGGGTTAATTTTTGCTTTACCATCTCCAACGTCTTTTAGAAACTTTGTAGTATTATTTGGTTGATATTTAGCTGGAAACTTGTTAGTCCATGGTTTTTTAAACAGTTGCGCAAAAACCTGTGGTAGCATTGAAAACTTCATTGGTTCATCAACCTCCTTGTTTTTTCAACAGATAATTTCCTTAAATTTTCCTTATTTAACTCATACTTATTATTATTTTTTCTTTGTACAAAGCCAACACGGTTTGTGCAGCTCATACAAGGATCAGTTGATGCTGCAACTATTGGTATATCAGCAATTTGTTCTCCTTTTAGCATAGGTATCCATGGTAGAATATTTGCATAAGTTGAAGCTCTTACCTTCCATGTATATGGATGCTCGCTTCCACCATTGAATTTTACATAATGCGTGCATTCACCGCGGGGTGCCTCATGTCTTCCAAATCCTTCACCCTCTGTTTTTTTAACCTGTGCAAGAAGTTTTGGTAGTTTTTCTTCAGCTAGAAGACTGCCTGATGGCATCTTATCAATACATTGCTCTATCAGATCAATAGATTGTTTTACCTCAAGGAGTCTGACGATGATACGGTCATATACATCACCATTCACTTCACCTGTTAAAACATCAGGTATCACATAATCAAAATCTAGATCGCCATAAGCTGAATAAGGCTGATCGATGCGGACATCTTTTTTAATACCACTAGCACGTGTTGTAGGTCCTACGGCACATAGTTTTAAAGCATCATCATAGGTTAAAATTCCACAGTTCTGGCTCCTAAGTTTAAAAGTTTTATCATCTAAAAACACTTTTCTTAGTTTTTCAAAGTTATCTTTAAAATATTTTAAGGATTCTTTTATCTTTGGTATTTGATCTTTTGTAACATCACGGCGTACGCCACCTATCTGAATTATTGCTTTTGTTATACGATTACCAGTTAAATATTCGGTTAGATCAAGTGCTTTTTCCCTCATCTCCCATGTTAAAAAAAGTACGCTATCAAAACCGATCTCATGTGCAGCAACACCAGCCCATAAAATATGAGAACAAATTCTTTCCAGCTCAGCTTGAATAACACGAATATACTCTGCCCTCTCCGGGACTTCAAGATTCATTGTGTTTTCAACTGCTCTTGCAAATGCTATTGGATGTGAAATAGAACATATACCACATATACGTTCTGCAAGATATAAAATCTGAATAGGGTTTCTCTTAAGACCTGCCCATTCAATAGCTCGATGTACATGCCCAAGTTTGACATCGGCATTAATTATTCGTTCACCATCAATTTCAAATTCAAACATCACAGGTTCTTTTAATGCAGGATGAATTGGGCCAACAGGTAATTGATATGTTGTTTTTTGAGTAGTTGTTTTTTTCTTACTCATTTTTTACCCCCTGTTTTATCGTTCTCATGAAGGTTTCTAATATATTTCTCCATTCCTTTCTCATCCTTTCTCCATGGATAAACATTTTTCGGCCAATCATCGGGGAGAAAGAGCCTTCGTTCATCAGGGATTCCAATAACTTTAACACCAAGCATCTCTTGTTTTTCACGTTCTGTTATAAGAGCGCCAGGGATATAATCACATATAGTCTCTATCTCTGGTTTAGATTTAGGAAGATCAACTGATATATTCAATGATATCTCATCATTTTTTTTCCCAAAGTAAAGTGAAAAATGATATATCAACTCGATATTTTTACCCATGTCGTTACCAGAAGTTACTGCCAGATGAGGATAAGTAAGATCGCATAGTTTTTTTATCAAATCTTTGAATATGCTTTTATCAATTTTAATCCAGATATGATAATATTCGTTTTTCTTAACACCCGCAGTTCTTTTCTCAATTCTGCTATCCTTAATTTTTGTCTTAAACTCATCTTTGAAATATTTAACAATTCCTTTGGCATCAAGATTTTTTTCTGCTTCTTTAGGCATTATTATTTCGCCTCCAATGTCTCAAGTTTTGTCCAAGCTTTTGCAACTGCATTAATTATTGCTTCAGGTCTGGGGGGACAACCAATCACATGAACATCTACTGGTATTACTTCATCAATTGGTCCAACAAGATTATAGGATTCATAAAAAACATCACCTGTGTTACCACAGTTACCAACACAAATTACTGCTTTTGGATCGGGAATCTGATCATAAATTCTTTTCACACGATCAGCTTGCTGACGAGTAACTGGGCCTGTTACAAGTAATACATCAGCATGTCTAGGAGTTCCAACAAGTTTTATTCCAAAACGCTCAACATCATAGCGGGGGCAAAGAGCTGCAATTATTTCAATATCACAACCATTGCATGAACCACTATTACAATGATATACCCAAAGTGCTTTCTTAAATGATTTTGGAAGTCCTTTTGCCATAAAAATTCTGCCTCCTGAAACCTAAAAATTCTAAGTTATCTGGTATCTGGTAATCATATATACTATTTAAAAATTTACCCTAATAATAAAATTAAAAACAATAAAAGAAAATTATTTTATTAACATATCCTTGGAACAGGATCGCCTATTGGTCTATGAAGATTTCTCCTTCCGCCTACAGATGTTTCGATTACAACTCCTCTTAAACCATTATTTACCTCTCCAATTATCTCAGCGTTTTTCCCAAGTGGATGTTTTTTAATTTCTTTTAAAACCATTTGAGCTTTTTCTTTGACAACACCAAGTACTAATTTTCCTTCGTTACCGATTTGAAGAGGATCTAATCCAAGCATGTCACAAGCTGACTTAACACCAAGTGGTATCGGTATTTTTTCTTCATCAAGGATAATACCTACATCTGATTTTTCACTAAATTCATTGACAGTATTTGCAAGACCGCCGCGAGTTGGATCTTTTGCTGATACTATTCCACCAATTTTTAGACCTTTTTCTAGCAGATGATTTATCGGTGCAACATCAGATTTTATTTTTGTTTCAAAACCATAACCCTCTCTAAAAGACATAAGTGCAATACCATGTTCACCTATGTTGCCAGATAGAATTATTTTATCCCCTGATTTTAGATTTGAATCAGTAAGCCATCTATATTTATATTTCCTATATTTCTTTACGATTTCAAAGTTTTTATCAAGCAAGGGATGTCTTATACCAATACCACTAGTATTGATCATAAATTCCTGAATTGCTCCTTTTTCAACAACTTTAGTATCACCAGTTATTATTGGTACACCTGCATCAGATGCATATTTGCCCATGCTTTTAACAATAATTGAAAATGTATCAACAGATAATCCCTCCTCAATTATAAAACCAGCAGAAAGCGCGATTGGTTTAGCACCTATAACAGAAACATCATTAATTGTTCCTGCAACAGCAAGACTTCCAAGATCTCCACCTGGAAAAATAATAGGTCTTACTGTATGAGAATCAGTTGAAAAAACAATATCATTAATTATAGATGCATCATCAAGCATTGAAAGAGATATTTCAGATTCTTTATCTTCTGGAAAATATTTTAAAATTTTTTCTTTGATTAGTTTATCCATTAGTTCTCCACCAGCACCCTGTGCCAGTTTTATTTTATCTGTCATTTATCTCATTTCATGCGATGCATAAGCTTTATTTAACTTCTATGGTTGCAGATATTTCAATGGCTGCTGATATAATAACACAATTATTTGGTCATTCACCAAATATACATGATATAATTATTGCAGTTGTTAGTTTTTTATTTGCAATTGTTCTTATACCACAACTAAAAGATGTTTTAAAAAATAAAATTTCTTTAAATCTATATGCAGCAAGTCTTACAACTATAGGCCTAATCGTCTTAACAATTAATTTTTATGTGATGGGTTTTTGGATCAGTTTTGCTGCAGATTTTTGTAACTCTTTAATATGGGGTTTATTATTTGTTTTCTCAGTTAAAAATAGAAAGAAAAAATAATTTTCTTTATTTAATATATTTCTTAAGAAGAATCTGACTTATTTTTGGGCTAATATTTTTCTTAATATGATCTGGTGATGTTATTAATGAAAACTCAAGTGCGTTATGGCATTCACATTTTTTCTTTGTATCAATCATAGGAATTATTTTTTCAATAATCTCTGCCATGTTCTTATCATTCTTTTTTAGATTCTCAACTACGTTACTAACGCTTACATCTTCTTCTCCTTCATACCAGCAGTCATAATCAGTAACAGTTAAAATCCCGCACATGCACATCTCAGCTTCACGAGCTAGTTTTGCCTCTGGTGCAAGAGTCATACCAATCACATCTACATCCCAAGAACGATAAAGATTTGACTCAGCACGAGTTGAGAACTGTGGGCCCTCCATACATATATATGTACCGCGGTGAACATCAACACCTTGTTTTTTAGCAACATCATATGCAATATTACTTAGATTAATACAGAAGGGATCTGCAAAAGCAACATGAGCAACAATTCCATCTTCAAAAAAAGTAGTAGATCTTTTAAAACTTCTATCAATTAATTGATCAGCAATTACAAAATCACATGGTTTTATTTCTTTTTTTAAACTGCCAACTGCGGCAGTACTAACCAGAAAATCAACACCACATTCTTTTAATGCAAAAATATTAGCCTTATAATTTACTTGATGTGGAGGATAAATATGCCCTTTCCCATGACGAGGTATAAAAGCTACTTCAATGTTTTTAATTTTACCAATTGTAACTTTATCTGAAGGGTTTCCAAAAGGGGTTTCTACTTTTATTTCTTCAGAATCTTTGATGATTCCCATATTATATAAACCGCTTCCCCCAATAATACCAATCTTTACCATGCTTTTTAACGAATAGAAAGCACTAAAAAAGCTTTTTGCTTTATCAATAGATAATAAGAATAATTTTAGTTGAATAGGTGGCATTTATGACAAAATCAATTAGAGCAAAAATTAGAACTGTGCCTCACTGGCCAAAACAAGGAATTATGTTTAGAGATATAACAACATTAATTAAAGACCCAGATGGACTAAGAGAAACAATAGATTTATTATATGAAAGATACAAAGATAAAAAAATTGATAAAGTGGTTGGAATTGAAAGCCGTGGTTTTATTTTTGGAGCGCCTCTTGCATATCTACTTAAATGTGGTTTTATACCTGTCCGTAAACCTGGAAAGCTACCCGCGGAGTGTGAAAGAGAAGAATACACTCTTGAATATGGAACTGATACAATAGAGATTCATAAAGATGCTATAGACAAGGGTGATCGGGTATTAATTGTTGATGATCTAATTGCAACAGCAGGAACAGCTAGCGCAGCAAGAAATCTTGTTAAAAAACTTGGAGGGAATCTTGTTGAATGTGCATTTATTGTTGAACTAGTTGATCTTAGAGGAAGAGATAAACTAAAAGGAGAACATATATATTCAGTTGTAGAATTTGAAGGAGAATAATAATAAATTTTTTTTTGAAATCTTTTTCATAAATCTTTTAAACCATGCGATGGTTTTGGAGATTGCTTGAAATATGATGTAGTAATAATTGGAGCTGGTCCAGCTGGTCTTTTTGCAGCTTATGAGCTTGCATGCAAATCTGATTTTAAAGTTCTAATAATTGACAAAGGAAAAGATATCAATAATAGAAAATGTCCATCATTAAAAGATTTTAGGCGATGTTTGAAATGTAAACCGTGTAATATTTTATGTGGTCTAGGGGGCGCTGGTGGTCTTTCAGATGGTAAACTTAATTTAAAACCAGATATAGGGGGAAATCTGGAAGAATTTGTATCAAAAAAAGAAGCAGATGAACTAGTAAAACAAATAGATGAAATCTTTTTACAACATGGCGCATCACCAAAATTATATGGTACTAACTCTCATGAATTACAAAGAAAAGCAGCTGAAGCAGGAATAGAATTCATCCCTATTCCGCAGCGACATATTGGATCAGATAAACTACCATCTGTTGTAACCTCATTGAGAGAATATCTTGAAGAAAAAGGAATAAAAATCCTTCTTAACAAAGAAGTTAAGAAAATTAAACCAGATCATAATTATCATTTAATACTTGATGATGGAATTCAGATTGAAACAAAATATCTTCTTGCAGCACCGGGTAGAGCAGGATCAGACTGGTTTATATCAGAAGCAAACCGCCTTGGAATTAATACAAAATATGCACCTATAGATATAGGTGTCAGAGTTGAAATCCCATCTGTTGTAATGGAAGAAATTGTTGAATATGCATGGGACCCGAAATTCCATATTCAGTCAAAAACCTATGATGATTTCGTCAGAACTTTTTGTACATGTCCAAATGGATTTGTTGTAATGGAGGACTATGGTGAATATATTGGTGTTAATGGCCATTCAAGTAATTCTGATAAATCTGAAAATACAAATTTTGCTTTTCTTACAAGAGTTAAACTAACTGAACCAGTCGAAAACACAACTGATTATGGTGTTTCTATTGCAAAACTTGCAACAACAATTGGTGGACGGATGCCAATTATTCAAAGACTTGAGGATCTGAGAGATGGCAGGAGATCAACAGATAGTAGGATTAATAAAAGTTTTATCAACCCAACTCTTAAAAATGCAACACCAGGTGATATCTCAATGGCACTTCCACATCGAATCGTTGAAAACATAATTGAGGGGCTTGAAAAACTTGATGAAGTAATACACGGCGTCAACTCTGATCAAACACTACTTTATGCACCTGAAATAAAATTTTACTCAATGAGATTTTTAGTAAATAATGATCTTGAGACTAATATTGAAAACTTCTTTGTCGCAGGAGATGGAGCTGGTCTATCTAGAGGGATTGTAGCTAGTGCTGCAACAGGCATTATCGCTGCTAGGGGAATTATGAAAAAAATTTGATTTGAATGGTTTTCTTATGAAGAGGGAAATTAGTCGATTATCTTGTTCAAATTGTGGCAAACCCCTAAAAAATAGATTAGTTGAGTTTTGTCCAAGATGTAATGCTAGATTTTCGGTTTATAAAGTAAATTTTAAACATCTTTTCCTAATGGCACCAATTGCATTACTAATGTTTTATGCTCCTTTTTATTTTGCATTTACAACAAATCAAGATTTCAGCTCTAGAGGTGTTAAATCTTTAGAAGAATTTAATATTATAATGATTGTCGTCTCAATTATTATGATATCTACATTACTAGTTTTATTTTTTTATCAAAGAAAAAGATTGAAGAAATCAGAGGAATACATTGGAATCCCTGTTAATGCAAAAATTGAAATAAAAAAATTTGAAGTTGAAAATGATAACAAATTGATATTACTATTAATTATATCATTTATCATTATTTTACCAGCATTTTTAATTCCCCCATATTACGATATTAAAGGGGAAATTGATATTTTTGCTAATCCAATACTATCATTTTTTTTAGCAGTATTATGGATTTTTGTTATAATTCTACCATTTATTATTGGATATTATACATTTGAAAAACCTATAAAAAAATTATATGGAGGGGACTAGTAAATGAAACTACTTGTTTTATGTATTGGAAATCGTGATGGTGGTGATGATTCAATAGGTCCTTATATTGCTGATTATTTACAAAAAAATGGTTTTGAAAATGTTATTGATGCGGGGATTATACCTGAGAATTTTACAGGTGTTGTTAAGGAAAAAAAACCTGATGAATTACTGATTATTGATGCAATAGACATGGATCTTGATCCTGGTGAGATAAGATTTGTATCAAAAGAAAAAATTGGTGAAATGACTATTAGTACACATGGAATACCATTGTCAGTTTTAATCAAATATTTAGAAATAAGTATTGAAAAAATATTTTTGATAGGTATACAACCAAAAGAAATGTCAGGAAAAATTACGCCATATGTTAAAAAAAGTGGAGAAAAACTTGCAAAACTAATTATAGAAAATAAATTCAATCAATTAAAGAATCTATAATTATTTACCACAAAAACTTTAATATAATAAAATATATATAAATATTTGTTAAGTAATATTTAAGGGGGAGCAAAGTTGAAAGTTGTAAATATTAAAAAAAGGGTTCTTATAAGTATTGTAATATTTCTTTTATTATGTAGTAGCATACCTGCAATTGGAATAAACACAAAAATAAAAAAAGAAGATATTAAAACAGATCCGGACAAGGTTTTTTTCAATTCTGCAATAAAAACGGATACATTTGATTTTTCTTTTTCAGACCCAGATATAGATGAATCAGAAGATGATGCATATGTCTATGTAGATGAATCAGATTTTTATCATATAGCTGATGGAGAACCAGTTCTACCAGTAAAATTATTAACACAGGAATATGAAATTGGGACAGAAATAATAGATTTAGAATATGAGATATCAACAGTAAATACTATTTCTCTTTCAAAGAAAGTTAGTTATGGGAAAATTTCTCCACGTGGTACAGATGGGGATGAAGATATATATGAAAACTCTGAATTATTCCCATCTGACTGGGTTACATACCATACTGGTGGAGGTCTCTCAAAGGGAGAACATAAAACATTCTTATCAGTTAGAATGTATCCTGTTAGATATAATCCAGTGGAAGATGAAATCGAATATATTAGTCATATCACAATTACAATAACATATGAAAAACCTGATAGCCCTCTTATTAATGGTGATTTATATGACCTGCTAATTATTACTCCTTCTGATTTTAAGGACTTACTTCAACCACTAGTGGATCATAAAAATAATAATGATGTTAGAACAAAAATTGTTGATCTACCTGAGATATATGACCAGATATCAATATATGGTAGGGATGATGCTGAAAAAATAAAATATTATATAAAACAGGCAATTGAGAATTGGAATATAAAATATGTATTAATTGTAGGTGGGATTAAAGGTCAAAGCCGTAGCTGGCTTATGCCTGCCAGATATAGTCATGTTGTGCCACCAGATGAACAAGAATATGCTGAGGAATCATTTTTAAGTGATCTATATTTTGCAGACATATTTGACTCCAAAGGTGATTTTTCAAGCTGGGATAGCAATTCAAATAATGTTTTTGCAGAATGGACAGATGAAAAAAGAGATGAGATGGATATCTATCCTGATGTATATGTTGGTAGACTTGCTTGTAGATATAAATCAGAGGTTACAACAGTTGTAGATAAAATCATCAGTTATGAAAAAGGAACAGGTAGCTGGTTTAACAGATTCTTACTTGTATCAGGTGATTCATATCCAGATGAAGCAGGTATAAATGAAGGGAAGATGATCTGTGATAAAGCAATTGATCTGATGCCTGGTTTTAACCCTATTAAATTATATGCAGATAAAACAAATCTAGATATAAATCGTAATACAGTAAATAATGCTTTAAAACAAGGAGCAGGTTTTGCATATTTCTGTGGACATGGAAATCCAGCATCATGGAATACTCATTGGCCGCCAGATGGAACCGGCTGGTGCACAGGTTACAAAGTTTTTGACATGCTCATGCTTTTTAATAATGATAAGCTACCAATTGTAGTTGTTGGCGGATGTCATAATGCTCAGTTTGATGTAACAATTCTAAACTTATTAGATGATCCTGATTCATTTTATTATTTCACCTGGATACCTGAGTGTTGGGCATGGTTTTTAACAGCAAAAAGATTTGGTGGAAGTATTGCAACAATAGCTGATACCGGACTTGGAACACATGGTAGAGAAGATACTGATAATAATGGAGTTCCAGATTATCTTGAAGTACTTGATGGATGGCTTGAGCTAAATTTTTTCAAATATTATTCAGATGAAAATATTGATATTCTTGGGAAAAACCATGGTGAAACGATAACAAGATATATGCATACATATCTTGGAAGCGGTGAAAAAATGGATACAAAAATGGTACAACAATGGATACTATTTGGAGATCCAAGTCTTAAAATCGGTGGAACCTAAATATTATTTAATATATCATAAGGCGATAATAACCAAGGAAAACATGCAACTATACTTTTTTCTTTAGTTAGCCTATCACCAAACAAATTTAGTTTTGTTCTACTAGGGCCAAATTTTGAACCCCAATAGTTGAATCTAGCATCTGTAATGCTTTTTGAGGAATTTATGCCAGTATTTATATTATCTATAATTATGTTAAAAATAATTCTATTACCAGTGGATTTTCCATAATATCCCCAAAAAATAATACCGCCTGAATAAGCATATGATTTATTTCCATTTTCTTCAATTATATTATAATATATTTCATTATCATTACAACTAGAAATAGAAATTCCATATCTGTTATTTCTGATAAATTTATTATATCTTATAACATTATTTGATGAATCTCCTAGTGCAACACCACAGTCAATATTTATAAAATCATTGTATTCAACAAAATTGTTATTTGAATTATCAAACAAACCAAGTCCAACTGGCCCTAGATCGCTATAGTATGTATTATATGAAAAAACATTATAACAACTATTGTCAACTGATATTCCGTATTCAATATTTATCATTTTATTATTTGTAATAATGTTATTATTACAATAAGAGATATCAATTGCACACCAACAATCATATATTTCATTATTACTAATATTATTATTATTTGATTTTCTACATTTTATCGAATCTGAAGATTTTGATAAATTATTATTTGTTATATTATTATAATCAGATGACAAAAGAAATATAAGACTATCGGAATATGATTGGCTTAATTCACAAATTTTATTTTCATAAATTAAATTATTATTGCTAAAATCAAGGTATAAACCATATATTCCACTATAAATAGTGTTTTTAGAAATTACATTATTTGTACTTTCATAAAGATATATACTTGGTTTGGAATTATCCTCTGTCATGATTAAATTATTTTCAATATAATTTCCAGATGATTGTTTTAATTCAATTTTTAAATTATCACTGATAATTGTATTATTAAATAATTTACAATTATATGTATTATCTAACTTTATACTTCCAATTTTTATGTTTTGAATTAATACGTTATTAGAACATATAATAAACTTAGAATCATAAAAATCAGTATCTGCACCTATACCTGATATTTTTACAGTTTTATTAATATAAATTATCTTGTTTTGATCATATGATCCTTCTAAAACAATTATATTTGAATTTGTTTTTGCATTTTTTAATGCATCATTTAAACATACATATGGATTATCAATTGATCCATCCCATGGCCCATAAATATTGTCATCATCTACATATATGGTATCATCTAGTTTTATTGAAAAAACAGAAACAGCAGGATTTGTTAAGGATAAAGATAATATAATTGTAAAAAATAGAATTACATATTTCTCCATCAAATATGCCCTCCATTTTTTTCACTATATATTAATACATCATCTATCATGACATATCCCTCGCCTAAGTAAGGATCAAAAGGAATATTATCATCTGATATTACTCGAAATCTAATCTGAATGGTTTTATAGTTTAAATCCCAATAAGGATAATAATGTTGATATATCTCCTCATCTGTCCAAAATTCCCAACCCCAAATTTTACGACTGGCATATTCCATCCAATCATTTTCTTTTACTTCTAATAATAATTTATCATTCGGGTTTTCAATTGATTGTTTAGTGTTAAAAGTTATAACAGGGTTATCCCCCAGCGTAATTTCTGGTGAAACTAAGCTATTATTTATATTGTTTAGATATCTATTATTTTCTTCATTACAAAGTGACCAGCAATGATTTGGTGAATAATAATCATTTGTTGTAATATGCCATAAATTACCAATTTTTTCATTTGTATGATCAATAGTTGACCATCCGCACATATTATCTTCAAAATCCTCGTAATAATCAATTTTAATATTTGTTGAAACTAGATCTAATTCTCCAGGATACTCATCAACAATAGTCGGATGTTGTGATGTATAACCATCTGTTCTAACTTTTATTGTTGTAATTTTATATGCTTCTTCTGCAGATATCATCCCATTGTCATTAAAATCACCAATTCCATCATTTAAAGCTTTTAATAATTCAACGGTGAAACATCCTCCATTATTATTTGCCCAACCAACTTCATGTTCCTCTGTTGCCATTATAACAATTCTTCCTTCTTTACTGATTTCACTAGTAAAACCTATTTTAAAATCATCATATGAAACTTGATTAAATTTGAATTTATTTAAAATAATATTTTTTATACCTCTCTTTTTTGGCGGATCATCAAATCCCCCAGCATGACAACTATCAATTATTACACATTGAGTTTTTGATTCTAGTTTTCCGAGAAACCTACTAATTTCATCATCACTTAAAAAAATTAAAGGAAATTTAAAACTATTATAAGTCGTTAGTATCTCATCTGATCTGTCTTTTTCATCAAAAGGCGGAATATCAATGGGCATATCAAATAGTTTTAAATTATTACCATGAGTTGAAAAATATACAAGAACAACATCATTTTTTCCTTCATTTTTTTTCAACCAAGAAAAACCCTTAAAAATATTTATTTTTGTGGCATTTTTACCTTTAATTACTTTAATATGATCAGAATGCCATCTTTCATCTGATAAAAGCGCATTGTACATGTTTTCTGCATCTACAATACTTCCTATACTTTTTTCAGGATGATCCCTATATTCTCCTACTCCAACAATTAATGCCCAGTATTCAGTATCGTCATTAATCAAAGAATCGTCATTATATTCTATACAAATACCAAAAACCGGTGATATAATATTACATAATAATAACAATAAAATAATAGATAGATATGAAAAATTTATTGATTTTAATTTCATAAGGAAAATCACATCATTTTTTTTATTATATCATTGTTCTTTATATATAAAGAATATGGCCCAATCTTAATCATTTATGATATTGAATGATTTAAAAATAAACAATTAAACAAAAGTTTTATAAAAACTATGTATTTATATAAATAAAAAAGGGGGAAAATATGAAAAATAAAAAAATAATTGTAACATTTGTTATGATGCTATTTATTGGTATGATATTTACCAATACAGCATTGTCATTAAAAGAAAAGAAAATAGATACTTCAAAAAACATTTTTAAAAACAGCTTATCATTAAGAGATAAAATATCTTTAGATGGAGAGTTTAATGGAGGTTTTCATTTACTTTACCATAAAACTATAATTCCCGGTAACTATCAATTAGGTATGTCATTTATAAGATTTAAAAATGCAGATGTCAATTTGAATAATGGTGAAATAATTGACCATGGAAATGGATTGCTACTCGTAATTGGATATTATGGTTTTTATGACCATGACTATGATACAAACTCAATTACCCTTGATGGAAAGGCATGGTATGTAAAATTAAACATGAATTAAAAAAACTACAATAGATAGGTGATATAAATGGGCGAAATGAAAGAATCAGTCGATAGAGTAATGGATATGATGAAAGAATTATCAAAATATGAACCAGAATCAATGAGAGATTTCAAATCATTTATGGGAAAAGTCCTAAAAGAAGGGACACTTGATACAAAGACAAAGGAACTAATTGCTATTGGAACATCAATTACAGCTAGATGTAAATATTGTATAGCAATACATGTTGAAAAAGCATTAAGTGCTGGTGCTACAAAAGAAGAAATAATGGAAGCAGCAACAGTTGCCATCCTTATGGGTGGTGGCCCTGCGATGACATATGTTTCAGAAGTAAAAAAAGCACTTGATGAATATATCTAATAAGGATATTTCTTACCAACACTCTCAGTCGATGCAAGAGCAGCAATAGCACCTTCCGCACAAGCTGTTACAATCTGGCGAAGACCCCCAGTTATATCCCCTGCTGCATATATTCCTTTAATATTTGTACGACCATTTCTATCAGTTATTACAAATCCTTTCTCATCTGTTTTTACACCTATTTTTTTTGCAAGTTCAGTCTGTGGTATTTCACCAATTGATATAAAAACACCATCAATATCAAGTTTTGAAATTTCTTTTGTATTAACATTTTTTAAATTTAAGTTTTCAACTTTTTCTTGACCATTTATTTTTTCAACGATTGTATTAAAAAGTATTTTTACTCCTTTTTCAACTGCTTCATCTTGATATGATTTCTCAGCTCTTAGTTGATCTCTACGATGAATTAAATATACCTTGGAACATCCAATTTGTTTAAGATAAATTGATTCTATAAGAGCTGAATTACCACCACCAACAACAGCAACTTTTTTTTCTTTGAAGAAGAATCCATCACATGTGGCACAATAAGAAACACCTCTGCCTTGTAGTTCTTTTTCTCCAGGTGCATTTAGTTTACGATATTCAGATCCCATGCATAGAAGAACTGCTTTACAAGAATATTCTTTTTTATCAGTTTTAATCAAGAATGTACCATCTTTTTTTATAATGTTTTTTACATTCTCATTAAAATTTATTTTTTTATATGATTCTGCATGTTTCTTCATTTTTTCAGATAGTTCAAAACCAGTAATTGATTCAAATCCAGGATAGTTTTCGATATTTGGTGCAATAGATGCAAGACCCCCTCCAAGTCCTTTATCAAAAATTATTGCCTCAATACCAGCTCTTGCTGCATATATTGATGCTGCATAACCAGCAGGCCCTGCCCCGATTATTGCTAGTTCATGATCCATAATATTTTCCTCTTTTAGATATTCATAATTTTATCATTTAATATCTTATATGCCTCATCTGGAGAGATAATGGTTTTTAATAATTTTTCGAAAGGGCAACTATCATCACCTTTATGGTTCATAATCTTAGGTATCAGATTGTCCACCTGGCATGGTATCCCGCCCATGATTAATAGTGCGATAGCAGTTTTTGTACCTCTTGGGGAATAAACACCACCTACTTTTGCATATCTACATAGTAGAGAAGACGCTCTACCAAGAATACGATCACCAATAATTGATCCTTCAAGACTATCCCCCATTTCATTTATTATTTCAAGAATCGGTTTTATCCCAAGGCCTTTCTTTTTTTTTAAAACCTTTTTATTTTTTATTATCACTATTGATAGATCCTCATCTGAAAGAATTTTTCTTGCTAGATTCATATCATCAATGATTTCTTGGTTTACAATACTCATCCTGTTCTCACATCACATACTTCAAAGCAATCTTTTATCTCATCTAATATATCCAATAATTCTTCTTTACTATATGGATTTTTTCTCTCTAGTTTCCCAGATATAAGATTAACATTGCTTTTAAATTGTTGTATATAATATTTTTTAGAATTATTTAACCATCTTGAAATATCTATTATGTCTTTTTTATCAAGAAATCCGGGTATTATCGTTGTTCTAAACTCATAATCTATATCAGATTTTTTAATGATGTCAACTGATTTTTCTATATTTGATATTTTTACTTTCACACCAGCTAATTTATCATATTTTTCTTTTGGTGCTTTTACATCCATTGCAATATAATCAACTATTTTATTATCAATAAAATTTTTTAGTTTTACTGGCGAGGTTCCATTTGTATCAATTTTTACTAGAAGACCAATTTTTTTAACTTTTGATACAAAATCAGATAAATCATCCTGAAGAAAAGGCTCGCCACCTGTAATTACTAGCCCATCTAGCATATTTTTTCTTTTTTCTAAAAAATTAAGAATATAGTCTTTAGAAATATTTTCAACATTTCCTTCAACTAAATCTTTATTATAACAAAATGGACATCTAAAGTTACATCCTACTGTCCATATTATTGCACTAACATATTTTGGATAATCAAGTAGACTTGTTTTTTGAAAACCACCTATTTTCATTGAACTTTAACCTTGATCATTTTTTCTTCTTCTTTAACTTTAAACATTTTCCTATCAGAAAACTCTTGTTGTTTACCCTTATTCCATTGGTTAACAGGCCTTAGATATCCAACTACCCTTGAATAGACCTCACAACGAGTTCTTTCTTTATTTTTTTCTTTAACCATTTTTTAATTCCCTCCTTTAAAACCTATTTCTTCATCACATTTAGGACAAAACTCATGTTCACCTGCTATATATCCATGTTTAGGACATATGCTAAAAGTAGGTGTAAGTGTATAATAAGGTAGAGTATAGTTCTCAGCGATTCTTCTGATGAGTTTTTTTGTAGAATTTGGATCAGGATTACTCTCACCTAAAAATACATGAAGAACAGTCCCGCCTGTATATTTTGATTGTAGTGAATCCTGAAGATCAAGTGCTTCAAAAATATCAGAGGTATATCCCGATGGCAGTTGAGTTGAGTTAGTATAATATGGCTCAATTTTATCACCATTATTATTGTATTTCTCCTGATTATAGATTCTAATATCAGGATATTTTTGTTTATCTGTTCTAGCAAGTCTGTAGCTTGCTCCCTCTGCAGGGGTTGCCTCTAGATTAAATATGTTTCCTGTTTCTTCCTGATAATCAGAAAGTCTATTTCGCATATGATCCATTACTTTTTCAGCAAATTCTTTTCCATCAGTATCAGCAATACTTCTATTCATAAAATTTAGAAGAGCATCATTCATACCGATAAGACCAATTGTTGAAAAATGATTCTTCCAAAATTCACTATATGCTTCTTTAACATCTGATAGATAAAACTTAGAATATGGATGAAGACCAGAAAATGTTAGGTTTTCAATTACTTCTCTTTTAATCTCAAGGCTTTCCTTAGCTAAATCCATTAGGTTATCAAGTCTTTCAAAAAACTCATCTTCATCTTTTGAAATATAACCAATACGTGGCATGTTAACTGTTACAACACCTATTGAACCAGTTTTTGGATTTGCCCCAAATAAGCCGCCTCCCCTTTTTCGAAGTTCTCTATTATCAAGCCTAAGACGGCAGCACATAGACCTAGCATCATCCGGCTTCATGTCAGAGTTAATAAAATTTGAAAAATAAGGAACACCATATTTTGCTGTCATTTTCCATATAGGATCGAGACCTTCGTTATCCCAATCAAAATCCTTTGTAATGTTATATGTTGGAATTGGAAAAGTAAAAGGCCGACCTTTTGCGTCACCTTCATACATGATATCTGCAAAAGCATGGTTTATCATATCCATCTCATCCTGAAAATCACTGTAATTTTCATCCATCAAGTTTCCACCTATTATAACTGGCTCCTCACGCATATAACTTGGAACATGAAGATCCATTGTTATATTGCTAAAAGGTGATTGAAAACCTACTCTTGTTGGAACATTCATGTTAAACAAGAATTTCTGCATCTCCTGTTTTATTTCTTTATAATTAACTTTATCATAATGAATAAATGGAGCTAATAGTGAATCAAAATTTGACAATGCTTGTGCCCCTGCTGCTTCACCTTGAAGAGTGTATAGATAATTTACAATCTGCATCAGTGCTGTTCCAAAATGTTTAGCTGGTTTACTTTCGATTTTCCCAGCAACACCCTTGAAGCCTTTTAAAAGAATATCTTTTAGATCCCAGCCTACACAATATGCGCCAAGTGTTCCTAGATCATGAATATGATAATCACCATTTGTATGAGCATCACCAATTTCTGGTGGATAAATTTTATTTGTCCAATAATGAGAAATTATGTTTTCTGTTGCATAGACATTTAGACCCTGAAGGGAATAACTCATGTTACTATTTTCTTTTACCTTCCAGTCCATCATAGAAAGATATCCATCTACTACATCAATGTCTTTTAAAAGACCCCCAATTTCCCGAATATCTTTATGTTGATGACGATACAAGATATAAGCTTTAGCTGTTTTTGCATGTCCTTCTTCAATAAGTGTTTTTTCAACACAATCCTGTACTTGTTCAACAGTTGGTATTTCACCTTTGTTTAGCTCTTTTTCAAGCATTTCAAGTACTTTATCAGTAAGTTCAGCTGCTCTTCGATGATCTTTTCCTCCAACAGCTTGTGCGGCTTTCCATATTGCATTTGTGATTCTTATTGGGTTGAAATCAGAGATTTTCCCATCTCTTTTTCTTATTTTTCGTATCATTTTTCTATTTCTCCTGTGCTCTGATTTATTAGGTTTCTCACTTCTTTTTCAAAACTAGACAGATCAGTAAATGATCTATATACAGATGCAAATCTTATATAGGCTACATGATCAAGGTTTCTTAACGATTCCATAACATATTCTCCAATCATATTTGTATCAATTTCTTCATTACCATTTCTACGGATTTTTTCTTCAATATTACTTATCATCTCATCAACCTGTTTTGTTCCTACAGGTCTTTTTTCAAGTGCTTTCATAATTCCATTTTTTATCTTATTTCTATCAAATTTTTCACGTCTGCCATCTTTTTTTATGACATATATCGGCTGCATCTCAACATATTCATAAGTTGTGAATCTTTTTCCACATTCTAGGCATTCACGACGTCTTCTAATTGATATAGCACCAGTATCACGAGAATCAGTGACTTTTGTTTCTAAATGATGACAATAAGGGCACTCCATTACATCCTCTCCATATAGCCTACATATACAATATATTGTGGTATAAAATCTAAAATCTACACTATATAGTATAATGTTATGGTTTTTAAATCTTTCCATTTTACTTAAAATAATAATTATTTTAACAAAATAAATTTGATAAAAAACACAAAATTTTAAACAAAATAAAAATCTATATAAACAACCTATATGTCTCATCGATTGATTTATCGATAAGATCTTTTATTTTTATTTTTTCTTCTTCAGTATTAATTTTTTCAATTTTTGCCTGTGTCGCAGGTTTAATTGGAACAGCTTTACAATCGAATGATGGGAGAATTGAAAGATCAAATGTACCAATCTCTCTTGCAATTTTTACAACTTCGTCTTTATCAAAACCAATAAGAGGTCTAATAATAGGTGTTTTTACAACATTATCAATCGTTTTAATATTCTGAAGAGTCTGAGATGCTACTTGTCCAAGACTGTCACCCATGACAATAGCATCAGCTTTTTCGTTATCTACAATTTTTTCGGCGTAACGAAGAAGCATACGCTTACAAAAAACACAAGTATATTTATCATCACAACTCGATCTATAATCAGATAAAACATGACCATGTGGAATGACAAACACCTTTACAGGAACTGATATTATTTTATCAAGATGTTTAGCAAGACGAGTAAAATTATTCATATCGCGCTCATCTGTAAAAGGTCTAATATCTGCATGTAATAGAATCATCTCATCAGAATGTTTAGAAATAAGATAACTAGCAACAGGAGAGTCAATACCAGTTGAAATAAGAGATACAAATTTCATGCGGTCTCAAGAGAAATATAATCAAGATAGTCTTTAAGGCCGCCAATTATTGGTATAACAATTATATCTGGAACATCATAACTATGAAGTGTTTTTATCCTCTGTATTGTTTTTTTTACATTAGCGTCAACTGTTTTTGCAATAATTATTGCTTCTTCCACATTTTCAACTTTTCCTTTCCATCTATATATAGATTCAGCTGATGGGATAATATTTACACATGCAACAATTTGTTCTTCAACAAGTGTATTTGCGATTCTCCGTGCATCTTTCATATCTTTTATTGTACTATAAATAACAGCTGCCATAGTATATTCTCCCCATGTTTAAAATAAAAATTATACTTATATTAATTTTGTATATGTTTATAAATACACATATTGTTTTTAATTAAATATTTATTGAAATTCGACTCATTAGAATAATAAAGATGACTATTACATTTGCAATCACTACAACCAAATCTTGGAATAAAAACAAAAAATTTATCTAAAATATTTGAAAAAATGCATTCATCTTTTTTTTCTCCCTCTTTATAGTAAATATTTACTATTTTGGTATTTTTCAGCAGGTAATCAATATGCCAATGATATTTTTTATCAGATCTTATATGTCTATTGATCCTTTGTTTAAGACCGTTTTGTGCGCTTCCAACATATGCATAAAAACCTTTTTTAAAAAAAATAGTTCCAAGTTTACCAATCTTTATTTCTTGGTTTTTTTTATTTTCTATAATTAATACATAAGTACCTTTCATAATGTTTTTTCAATGATTTTATCTAAATCATTCATAAAATTAGTATCATGTAAAGAATCTGTTTTTCCAATTGATTCTTCCAAATTTTCATCAAAACTAATTGATCCAAGATATCTTATACCCATAGAATTAATGCTTTTTTTAATAAATTCTTCTTTTTTCATCTTCATATTTTCAATAACACCAAGAATTGGTAGATCTTGTTCATCAAGCATTTTAAGAAGTTTTTCAACAGCTCCCATTGCAACTTTAGATGGAGTGGTTACAACCAGATAACTACAATCTTTAATAAGATTTATAACATCTAGTGTTTCATCACCAATACCAGGCGGCATATCAATAATTAGATAATCAAGATAGCCCCATTGAGTTATTGCAAGTAATTCAATTATTATATTTGTTATATCAACCCCGCGGAATGCTGAAGGTTTATCTTCTGAAAAAATTACTATACTCATAAATTTAATATTATCTATTTTTGGTGGTATTATGCCATTATCTTCTTCTGGAAATGAAAAATCATTAAAACCAAGTATTATATGAGATGAAGGACCATATAAATCAAGATCAAGAAGTCCTACTTTTTTACCTTTTTTTGAAAGATTAATTGCGAGTGTGGATGCAACAAGGCTTTTTCCAACACCGCCTTTACCACTAGCAACAGAGATGATTCTATCGATATTTACTAGTCTTTTTTTTATTACACTAGTTCTTGAATCCATATTTATTTTTCACCTTTTATCTCTGTTATAGAAACACCTCTTCCTTTTAATATCTCAAAGTCTGGGCTGTTACATTTTGGGCAACGCGAATGTACGAAAGCAACTTCGGGTATGAAATGAATTGCCTCTGATTCATCAGCATTAAGTTTATTTTTAATATCTTTAAACTTCCATGTGTTTTCACAGTTTTTACATTTCATTTCTGTCTCTTCAATTTCAATAATTATTTTTACGTCTTCTAAAATTTTATTTTTATGAGTGCTTATAAGATCGTCAAGTGCTTTTTGAAAAATTTCTTTGTTTATCTGCTGTAGTTCACCAATATTTACAGTAATTTTTGTAATTTTTTCTAATTCTTCTTTTTCAGCTGCCTCGACACTAGCAACAAGTATCGATTCAGCAAGAGCCCATTCATGCATATTATCAGTAGGGATAAAAAAAGCTATGTTTAAATGTTACGAATAAGATTTTTTAGTCATAATATACAATCTTTGAATCAACATCATTAATCTCAGATTTAAAATTATGAGTATGAGATACGCTTACAACACAATGAGCACCATCGATTATTATCTCAGTGATATTCGTCATTTCTGTTACAGTAATAACACAATCAACACCAGTTACAACTAATTTTATATTTGAATCTGGTTCGTCTATTGTTTTTACAATATTCATTCCATTTATTTCTATTGTTTCAATTGTATTTGATTGATTGGATTCTTCTAAACAACCAGATATTAATAATGAAATAACAAAAAGAATAATTGTTAAAAAAAATAAATTATTCTTCATATCTCTCACTCAAATAGGAAATAATCAATTTGATATAAAAGATTAACATATAAAGAAATATGATTATTGTAAGAAAAAAAGAAAAATAATGAATTGATAACGGATTTTGATAAAAAATGGCAAAATATGATAAAAAAGAACTTTTGAAAAGAAAAATTAAACATATTGATATCAAGAAAATAGATAGTATAAACCTTGTTGAGTCATTTGATGATATGGCGTTTCAAAGCCGTAATCTTGCTCGCGCATCAAAAATATTTCAGATGATGCTGAAAGATACTGAATGTACAATTATTTTATGTTTAGCTGGCTCTCTTGTAAGTGCAGGTTTGAAAAAAGTTATAATTGATTTAATTAAACATAACATGGTTGATTGTATTGTTTCAACTGGTGCTGTTGTTGTTGATCAGGATTTCTTTGAAGGACTTGGTTTTAACCATTATCGAGGTTTTGCTGATGCTGATGATAATGAACTTAGAAAACTTATGATCGATAGAATATATGATACATTTATTGACGAAGAAGACCTAAGAATCTGTGACAATACAATAAAAGAAATTGCAGATTCTATGAAACCACGTGCATATTCCTCTCATGA
>Ga0272441_10000592_pt1 | contig 82109 bp, 73 predicted proteins | sample SSMProp6N_FD_193582 | JGI IMG/M metagenome (GOLD analysis project Ga0272441, IMG submission 193582) | Marine sediment archaeal communities from Little Sippewissett salt marsh, Falmouth, MA, United States - SSM-Prop-6N | ecosystem: Environmental > Aquatic > Marine > Wetlands > Sediment ...
AGAGTTTGAAAAAGCCAGGGAATCCCGTCAATCAGGGAGGAGCTCCGGGCAGTATACCTATTCCTCGGGTGGCGAAGGAGACTTCTCCGATTTTTTTGAATCCATGTTCGGGGGGTTCAGGCAGGGGGGGCAAAGCCAGCGCAGGGGTTACCAGGGACAGGACTACAACGCCAACCTCCAACTGGACCTGAGGGAGGTCTATCAGACACACAAACGGACGCTGACCGTGGGGGATCGCAATATCCGAATCACAATACCGGCAGGAATAGAAGACGGGCAGACCATACGGATCAAGGGATATGGGGGCCCGGGGATTCACGGTGGCCCGAAAGGGGATCTCTATATTACATTTGAAATTCGGAATTCCACACCCTTTCGCCGGGAAGGGGCCAATCTGTATAAAACGCAGGAGGTACCCTTGACCACGGCTGTCCTGGGAGGGGATTTAATGGTGGACACCTTTGATGGTAAGGTAAAACTAAAAGTGAAGCCACTGACCCAGAACAATACCCGGGTGAAACTTGGAGGAAAAGGTTTTCCGGTATATAAAAAGAAGGGGGAGTTCGGGGATTTGTACATCACCTACCAGGTCGCTTTACCCAAGGAGCTTACCCCGGAACAAAAAGGCCTTTTTGAAAGTTTAAAAGCCAAAAACCTCTAATCTTATGAATGTGAAAAAATATATTCCCATCACAGATTTTTGCAGGGGCCATGCCCTTGAAGAGTCCTTTATCTATTCCCTTCACGAGATTGAACTCATTGAAATCAGGCAGGTAGAAGCCCAACCTGTTATTCCCAGGAGCGACCTGCGAAGGTTGGAACGACTCGTTCGCCTGCACCGGGATCTGGAAATCAGCCCTGAAACCTTGCTGGCTGTGGACCACCTTTTGGACCAGGTAGAATCCCTGCAGGAGGAAGTACTGGCCCTGCGACGCCGTCTTAATCGTTGGGAGTAGCTTTTCTTTTAAGAACCTTGTATAATACGTCCATCCTCCATTTCCAGAATGCGGTCCGTACGCCGTGCGAAGTCTTCATCGTGGGTCACTACCAGAAGTGATAATCCTTCTTCTTCCCGAAGCTGTTTAAAAATCTGAAAGACGTTTTCCGAATTGTAACTATCCAGATTACCGGTTGGTTCATCTCCCATGAGTATAGCCGGGTTATTGATAAGGGCCCGGGCGATGGCAACCCGTTGTTTTTCACCTCCGGAAATCCGGGAGGCTTTTTTGTTAGCGAGTTTTTCAATATGGAGCATCCGAAGTTTTTCCATTGCATCGTCGCGGATCTCACCAGCTGATTTCAATCCGAGTTTCAGTGCTGGAAGCATCACATTTTCCAGAACGCTGAATTCCAGCAACAGGTAGTGAAATTGAAACACGAAACCGATATATTCATTTCTAAGTCGCGCAAGGTGTTTATGCGAACTGCCGGTGATGAGTTTGCCTTTGAGATACAGAGACCCCTTATAATCTGTATCCATAGTGGACAGGATATACAACAAGGTGGATTTTCCGGAACCGGATTTTCCGATAATGCTTGTGAACTGCCCTTCCGGAAGGGTAAAACAGATGTCTTTCAACACGTGATACTCTACAGGTTTTGTAAAGAATTTATCGATATTCCGAGCTTCAAGAACTGTCTTCATAACTCAGGATTAGTTTCCCCGGATGATTTGAACAGGGTCTATTTTTCGGGCCTTGGCCGAGGGTAGGTAGCCCGCGACAAAAGTTGATAAAAGCGCAAAGGTTATGCCTATCAGGTAATACACAGGGTTGTGGTTTACCGGAAAGGTGTCGATGGTGGGCAAGGCTTCGGTTTCAAAAGGAAGGGAATCGATCAGGTGACTGAGCCCAAATCCCAGGAGCAGTCCGGAAAGCCCTCCGATTAAGCCGATTAAAAGGGCCTGGCTCATAAAAATATTTTGAACATCCAGGCCGGAGAACCCTGTGGCTTTCAAAATAGCAATGTCATTCATCTTTTCGTATATCAGCATATTGAGGATGTTGTAAATCCCAAAACCGGCAACAATCAACAACGTGATGGAAACGGCGTATGTGATCAGGTTGCGGATGGTGGTTCCGGTTTCAAACTGGGCATTGGCATCTTGTATGTCCCGTGCTTGTACGTTGTACTGTGCCTGGAGTTGCCGGGCCATAACTGGAGCTTCCCGAACGTCCGCCAGTTTAATGTGGATATCGGTGATATAATTGGAGGCTTCTCCCATAATCCGCTGGGCGTTCTGCAGGGTTGTCAGGCTTTGGGTATTGTCGATATCGGCCAAACCGCTCTGGTATATTCCCACAATTCGGAGGGGAAAAACAGTCCCCTCAGGAGTACTTACCTGAACCCGGTCCCCCATCTGCAACGACATTTTCTCCGCCAGGCCGATGCCCAGGATCACCCCATTGTCTGAACTCGCCAGCGCCCGGGCACTGCCTTGTACGATATAGTCGCCCAGATTGGAAATCCGCTCTTCTTCCAGGATATCCATCCCCACCAGCACACCACCCAGATTTAGGGCTCCGGAGAGGTAAAAAATCTGAGCTCTGACCTGGGGGGTGACCCCGACGACATCCTCCCGGGATTTCAGGTTTTTTAAGATGGGTGGGGCATTGTGGATTTTCAGTTGTCCCTTCCGGGGTTTTACGGAGCGGATTTGGAGCAGATCCGAATGGAAAGGCGTATACCGGTTTACAGGCTGCACCTCGCTGGGTTGTACCTCATTGTACAAATGGATGTGGGGGGTTTGATTGAGGATCAGGTCATCGAGCATTCCATTGAGCCCGGTCATAAAACTAACCAGTGTAATGTATGCGCCTATTCCAAAAGTGACTCCCAGGGCTGCCGTGATTGTGGATTTCATCTTCGTCAGCAAATGAGTTCGTGCAATACTCAGGATAAGCGGCCATTGTTTCATTGTTGGGGCCTTAAGAGTTTTGTGTCAGCCTCGATCCCCTCCCGGATTTCAATCCGGTCCAGGGTTTCTATCCCGGTGACTACCTTATGCATTCCCTGAGTCGTACGTACGCTATCTCGCCCAACCAGATAGTCTTTGGGGATGGTCAGTACATTTTCCCTCTGGGCAATGATGATATTGGCCTCCCCCGAAAGACCTGGATAAAGGATATCCGGAGCCTTTTCAAACCGGACCTCAACGGTAAAGGTCTGGGAGCGTTCATCTTTCTGAGGGTATATTTTTGTGACGCGGGTTTCAAAAACGGTCTCCGGGTAGGCGTCCAGAGTGACCAGGGCGAGTTGTCCTTCCTGTATCTGTACAATATCAATTTCATCGACGAGTAATTCAGCGAGAAACACATCCGGGCTGCCCAAAAGGGCGAGGGGTTCATTGGGAAGTACCCCTTCTCCCGGTTCTTTGTATAAGGCGTAAACCTTACCCTTAATCGTACTTCGAAGGGTGTAGTCTGAAGTTTTCACGACACTGGACTGATAGGTATTCTGCGCCTGTATCATCTGGGATTTGAGATCTTTCTGAAGGCGTGCGTATTCGCTGCGCAAACGTTGCAAAAGGTTTCGGGAGCGTTCGTAGGCCAGTTTTCGGTTCTCAAAGTCAGCAAGGGAACCGATTTGCTGAGACCATAGTTTTTCCTGTCGTCTGAAATTAATCGAATCGTCCCGGAAGTTTAATTCTGCAGTTTTTATTTGTACCTCCAAATCCTTTAAGGGAGTGGAGGCCCCCGAGTAATTTTGACGGGCCAATTCCATTTGCAGTCGGGCGTTCTCTGTGCTCAGGCGGGGCGTCGCGTCCGTCAGGTGCATCAATGGGGCACCAGGCCGGACGGAATCTCCTTCCTCGACCAGATGTTTCTCTAAAATCCCACTTACAGAGGCGTAAACCCGGTACATACTATCCGGCCAAACGGTTACAGAAGCGTACACCGAGGCGGTAATATTGCCTTTTTCGGGTAATATCGGTTCTTCTTTGGAGCCACAGGAAGTGAATAAAATGACCAGCAGTCCTATGCGAAGGATTTTTAGAAAACCTGTTTTGGGGCGGGTTAATTTAGGGGTATGTACCCTGATGCCGGTAAAAGGGGGCTCATTACCTGCTCCCGGCAGGAAGGATGTGAGTATCTGAAAGCACCACTCGCATATTGGGATCATACAAATAGTTTAAAGACCCAGCCTGAGCCATGAGTTCCTGCCGGTTCTACAACAACGGTTCGAGCTCCTGAAGGAGGGTGTGTTTTGGCAATACCCCGGATTTTCTCCAGCGAATTTCCCCTTCCTTAAAGAGTATCATTGTGGGTACCCCGCGAACCTGATATCGTCCCGCGATGGCAGCATTGCTGTCTACATCGATTTTAAGGATTTTGATCCGATCCCCCAACGCTGTTTTAACCTCTTTGAGAATCGGGGAAAGCATTTTACAGGGCCCACACCAGTCTGCATAAAAATCAATTAGAACAGGTGTTTCAGATTGAATAAGGGTATTGAAAGAACCTTTCATCGGTCGTTATCTATAGTTTTAATTAGTCCTTATGGAATTCGCCAAAAACCCTTGCTTTTGCTTTCTGCAATTTCAGTTTCAGGGTTTCTAAATCAAAGATTTTTTGGGCTTTGAAAAAGAGTAATGGCTTATTTCATGTTTCAAGAATGTACTCATATAAAAGTAATCATTCCCTTTGGGATATGACAATGATGTAAATCATATAGCCCCCCCGGGGCTTTTTGTATCTTTAAAAGGATCGTAAAATATATGGCTATGGAGTATCGAATTGCTATTCCTACAGATTTTTCTAAAAATGCAGATAAGGCTGCCCGTTTCGCTCTGGAATTATTTTCAGGCCAGGCTTGTCGGTTTTATCTTACCCATACCTACACCCCGGCATTCTTCAGAGCTGAATATTTGCTCCACAGTCCCGGTCAGATAGGTCTCGGGGATATGTATCAGGAACGGGTGATGAAAAAACTAAAAAAACATAAAAAGACCCTTCTTAAGCATGCGGGCCAGGAGCATGAAATTATTCCCCATGCCGCGTTTAACTCCCTGGCTGAAGAACTTGAGGACATGGGTAAAAAGGAGACGCTGGATTTGATTATTATGGGTACCCAGGGTGCAACAGGCGCTCGTGAAGTGTTGTTTGGCACGCATGCGGTGCAGGTCCTGCATAAGGCGAGTTGCCCCGTTTTAGTAGTCCCTGAGGGAGCTGAGGTAGGAGCCCTTGAAAATCTCCTTTTTCCGACAGATTTTAAACCGGATTACGAGAAATTATCCCTAAAATTCCTTAAATATTTGCTGGGAAAACCCGAGGTAATTTTGCACGTATTGCATGCGTATACCCCGGCTGACAGGGAACCTGAGCGCGAAAGGGGCAGAGCGCAACTTAAGGAATTGCTCGGTGGATATACCTGGGAGATGACTGAAACTACCGAAGGGGATATTATCGCGGCCATCAATCGTTTTGCCCGGGACACCCCGATACAGTTGTTGCTATTGGTCCGCAATACGCATACGTTTCTTGAAAATTTACTCGTAACCCCGGTTATTGACCAAATAGGGTTGCATACCCGGATTCCGTTTCTGGTGATTCCCCCGGAAAGGGATTGAAAAACGCAGAAATACATTTAAATCATGTAAACTTTTAAAAAGCATTATTATGAAGCAGATCGGTATATGGATGGACAAAAAAGAGGCCTTTGTGGTATCGGTAAACCAGGGAGAGACCACGATGCAGACCGTGCCTTCAGATCTGGAGTTTTTTAACCCCAAAGGCGGTTCCCGCTCGAAAACCCGTTGGGGTCCACAGCAAGTGGTCCACGACAGCCGGTACACCGAAAGGGAAATCAATCAGCTTCGGAAATATTACGACCGGCTTGCGGACAAACTCCGGGGGGCGGACGCCATTGTGCTCTTCGGACCTGCAGGAACCAATTCAGACTTCAAAAAGCGATTGGATGAGGAGTATCCTGCCATCAGTGCGCGGGTAAAAGATGTACTGACAGCGGACAGCATGACCTCTAATCAGGTACAGGCCCTGATCCGGGAGTATTTCGAATCATAATTAGTTATAAGGGTACCGTATTATGGGTGGTAGTCCAAAAATCGTTAAAGCCTCCGGCGAAAAGGTGCCATTTTCAGCCGCGAAACTTAAGAAATCCCTGTTGCACAGTGGAGCCCCGGCTGAGTTGGTCAATACTATTGTCCAAAAGCTATCCACTGAGGTCTATGAAGGCATGCCCACCCGCAAAATATACAAACGTGCTTTTGCACTCTTGAAAGCCTATCGGGCGTCCTGTGCTTCCCGATACAAATTAAAGCAGGCCATTTATGAGTTGGGTCCTACCGGTTTTCCTTTTGAACGATTCATCAGTGCAGTGCTCAGCCACTCGGGCTTTAAGACAGAAAGTAACCGGCGCTATCGGGGCAAATGTGTCTCCCATGAAATTGATGTGGTGGCCACCAATAGGGAAGGTACCCGGCTTATTGAGTGTAAATATCATTCAGACCCTGGAAAAAAATGCGACGTCAAGGTACCCTTATATATTCATTCGAGGTTTGAGGATGTGCTCCAAAACGGAGAACACCAAACGGAAAATCATTCGGAGTTTAAACCGGGCTGGGTTGTCACCAACACAAGATTTACGGAGGATGCTCAAAAATATGGGAACTGCGTCGGGCTCTATCTTCTGAGTTGGAATTATCCCCCTGAAAACAGCCTGAAAAGACGAATCGATCGTTCGGGCCTCTATCCGATCACGGTGAGCTCTCTCCTAAGTGCCAAGGAAAAGCAACTGCTCCTTGAACAGGGACCCGTGCTCTGCAGGGAAGTCTTGAAAAAGCCGCATCTATTGAATCGGATAGGAATTTCCAAATCCCGGAAAAATCGGATTCTCAAAGAGTTTGGTCAATTGTGCGCTGTAAATGCAAACTCATGGGTGGTCTGAAAATACATTTCTGGGGTGCTGCCGGCTGCGTAACGGGCTCGAAGTTTTTGCTCGAGACCCCTTCGGATCGTATTCTGGTGGACTGTGGCATGTTTCAGGGACTTAAAGATATTCGGCGAAGGAACTGGGAACCCTGGCCTGTGGCACCTTCTGGAATCCAACGCGTGCTCATAACACACGGACACCTCGACCATGTAGGGATGCTTCCGCGCCTGGTACGCGATGGTTTTAAAGGTCCTATTTGCGGAACGACCCCAAGTCTCGAGGTAGCCCGGATCGTCCTGGAGGACAGTGCTAAAATTCATGAAGAAGAAGCTGAACGCGCCAGGGCAGAAGGGTATAGCCGTCATGAAGTCCCCCTGCCGTTGTATACCCTTGAAGATGTTCGGGCCACACTGGCTCTGTTTGAACCCATACCCAAAGATCATTGGCAAGCTGTCGGGGACCATTTAAAATTTCGCTTTCGGTTTAACGGGCATATCCTGGGCGCTTGTTTTATAGAGATCGTTATGGGTGGGAGGTATATCGTTTTTTCCGGAGACATAGGCCGGCCGGGAGATCCATTGCTGGCCCCACCAGACAGGCCCGAGCGGGCAGACGTGCTTTTTTTAGAAAGTACGTATGGCAACAAGAACCATCCGGAGATCGATATAGAATCGAGTCTGCAGGAACATATCAATGCCTCAATTAACGAATCTGGGACATGCATTATCCCGAGTTTTGCAGTGGAGCGCCTGCAGACCGTCATGTACCTGCTCTGGAAACTGGTCCGTGCCAACAGGATACCCAATTTGCCTATTTACGTAGATAGTCCAATGGGGGAGAATGTTCTCGATCTCTTTGCGCGCTTTCCGCACTGGCATAAACTGCCGATGGAAGAGTACAGGCAGATGCGTCGACAAATCAAGGTCATAACAGAATACAAGGATACCTGGAAGGCTATTGATGATCAGAGGCCCAAGGTAGTAGTTGCGGGTAGTGGTATGCTCTCCGGTGGCCGGGTGTTGACCTACCTGAGCCAGTTGCTGGACCGGCCCACTACCCGGATTTTGCTGGTAGGGTATCAGGCGGAGGGCACCCGGGGCAGAAATTTACTCGAAGGGGCACACGAACTTAAAATATTTGGAAAATACATCCCTGTGGCGGCAAAAGTGATACAATTGGATAGTTTATCAGCCCATGCGGATCAGGGTGAAATAATAGATTGGCTTGCCGATATTGCACCATCTCCTGAGTACATTTTTCTGGTACATGGAGAACCGACTGCTCAGGATGCCCTGCGCGTAAAACTGGAAACTGAAAAAGGGTGGTTGGCCCGTATTCCCAGGTTAATGGAAGTGTATGAAATAAATACGTCCCCTCTCTGACCATGGTTGCCTGAATTGCAATTGAAAAGCCGTAACTTAAAGTTTTAAAAATCCGATACTCATGAATGCTCCTGACGGCCCCCCCGGAACTCCTGAAATTATTCAAAGCCGCAAGCGCGCCATAGCTAGGGATTTGCAGTTTATTTTCTTCCTGCTGAATGCGCCCATATATCAAAAACAAAGACCGAACCTGTATGAACGGCTCCGGGAATACAGCACTCAGGCAGGTGCGCTGGAAGCTGAGCTTCACCACCTGGATTCGGGTAAGGGTACGGCTCTTGAGGATTACGAAAGGAAACTGAATACCTGGAAATCCGGCTTGTATGAATTCCTGGAGAGCATGTTATAATCAGCGGCTTAGACTGCAAAAAACCTGGCCTATGAATACCCCATCACATATTTCTTTTGTTTCTATACTATTTGCAGCCTTGTTTGCCTTATTGTTTTTGTCCTGCGGATCTCTGAAAGAGGAATCCCGATATAAAAATCCGGAAACCGTACTGTTTCATGCAGATAAGGTACTGGTGGTTGGAATGGTCTCAGATTACAATACCAGGCTTCGTTTTGAAACCCGGTTAAAAGATGCTTTTGCCAGGCGGGGCGTGGAGGCTATGCGCAGTGTTGATCTTTTTGATGTAGATTTTACCGCTTCCCAGCGGAACGAAGCTGAATTGGATAAAGTAGAAAAGCAATTACTCGACAAGGATTTCGATGCGATTCTTTTTTCGAAACGCATCAATTCTGAGACGCGGAACCAACTCACTGGTCAGCTGGCGGAGATGGGAAGGTCTTACGAACGATTTCAGGAGGACTATATAATCCATCAGGGGATATATTACGACGAAGATTTCAATTCCCTCCCGGGACGTTATTCTGCGGAGACCTCGCTCTACTGTATTTGCGACGGAAAACAACGTGAATTAATCTGGCGCTCCGACGTTCGCCTGCCCAAAAGAAAGAATTCCGATCGCGTTTTTGATTCCTATGCCGACTGGTTGATTCGAAACCTGGAGGACGAGCAGCTTATAATAGGGGAAGAGCCTTTTTAATGCAACCTACAGCAGTGGACTGACAAGTCGGGCGGCTCCTTCTGCCAGGCGGTCTGTCCAGGGACGTTGGCTATAGTCCCTGTAATTCAGCTCCAGGCTCTTATTGCAATCCCGTTCAAAATATTCCCGGAGTTTCAAGGCGGTTTCCTTCTCATACACCACTGCGTTTACTTCGTAGTTGTGCTGAAAACTTCGGTCGTCTACATTCGCTGTCCCAATAGTACAGATCCGATCGTCCACGGTAATAATCTTACTGTGAAGAAAACCTTCGGGATAAAGAAAGATTCGTACTCCTGAGTGGAGGAAGCGCTGGAAATAGGATCGGACACACAAGTTTACGACCATACTGTCCGATTTCGTTGAAAGTAGGAGCCTCACGTCTACACCGCTCAGGGCAGCGGTATGAAGGGCGGTCATCAGGGCGTGGTTGGGGATGATGTACGGATTGGTTATATAGACGTGTTTTCGGGCACTGTTAATCAGGGTGAAATATAGTTTTTCCATCAGGGAAAAATCATCATTGGGCCCACTGGCCAGGATTTGCATTCGGGTTTTTCCAACAAATCCCGGGGCCGAAGGTGGTTTAACTTGAAGTTGATTTCCACTGACCAGTTCCCAGTCATTGATAAATACCGTATTCAGGTGGTGGGCGGCACTCCCCCGGATCATCAGGTGCATATCGTGCCACATCCCCAGGGTATCATCCCCTTTGAGGTATTTGTCTGAAATATTAATCCCTCCAGTAAATGCTGTTTTTCCGTCCACCACAATGATCTTTCGGTGGTTTCGATAATTGAGGGAGGTTAAAAAGCGCCCGAAACGGTAGGGTAAAAAGTTATAGACCTCGATCCCGGCTTCTCTGAGCTGGGTCAGATAGGCACGACTCAGCGAAAGACTGCCTATACTGTCGTAAATGAGTCTGACCTCAACCCCTTCAGCCTCTTTTTGTGCAAAAAGCTTTAGGAGGCGATCAGCCAGTTCGCCTTCTTCAAAGATGTAGTATTGCACATGTATGCTCTCACGGGCTTCTTTGAGGGCTTCAAAAATTCTACTAAAGGTTTGGGATCCGTCCTGAAGGAGTTCTACCTCATTGTCTGATGTAGGGGGGAATCCGGTGTTGCCTTCGATGAGCCTGGAGATCTGGCCCTCTCGTTTACTCAGGGGTTGTAAAAGCGATCCCGTAGTAACCGGATACTCCGGGGCCCGGGGCTTCCGGGAGTACCGCTTTTGCTTCCGGCGGTTGCGACCCAGCATCAAATACAACAAAATGCCTCCTACTGGGATGGTGAAGATGGCTAACAGCCAAGCCAATGTCTTCGAGGGTCGGATTCCATTCAGTAGGAGGCTAATGACAATCGCTATTGCGATCAATATATAAACTGCGATTCCTATTACATACCACACTTTATTATCCGGCTTTTGCCGTCAAGTTACATCAATTTAAAATTAATCGGGATGCTATAGGGAACGCTAACATTTCTGTTTCGTTGTCTTCCGGGTATCATCTGGGGCAAAGCAGCGATAATACGTTCAGCTTCTTTCTCCAGGGAGGGATCCGGGCCACGGCTTTTGATTTTTGCAATTTTACCATCACGTCCGATGACAAACTGTACAAATACACGGCCTTCAATTCCAAGTTCCTCGGCTGTCTTAGGGTACATGAAATTCTTCTGTACGTGTTCCATCATTTTCTGATTGAAACAAGCCCGTTGGTCTGCAGGGGACAGGCCCTCACAACCCGGGAATACAGGTATTTCTTCAATTACGGCAAAGGGAACACTAATGTCCTCTTCTTCTTCGTCCACGTCAATGTCAGAGGCGTCCAGGTTTACACTGGCAATTTCTGTTTCCTGACTTATTTCAGTACTTTCAATAATTGTTTCCTCCACGTCATCCGTGTCTTCGATCACTTCAATCACCTCGGGGGCCGCTGGAGGCGGAGGGGGAGGTGTTGTACGGATCATTTCAGTCTGTGGAACGTCTTCGTCCAAGGACTCTGCGTCTACCAACATGACAATTTCATCCTGAACAGTGTCATAGGTTCGATACTCGAGGGCTCTCCATGTTACAAAGAGCACGATAGCCAGGCCCATTACAAAATAGAGGCCGCTATTGCGATTTAGATCGGCTTTGGGATTCTTTTTAACTCTCATGGCTGTTAAATTTTGGCTGTTAATACTAATTTATACTAACAATTTACCGCCATTCAACGGTTTAAAATATGATATCCATCATATAAGCCATATTTTTTTAAGAATTCCTTAACTAAAGGTTTGGATCAGATACAGGTAAATAGGCATTCCAAGGGTAATGTTAAAGGGAAATGTCAGGGCGAGCGCCATGGGGAGATATAAGCTGGGGTTGGCCTTGGGTACCGCTAAACGCATGGCTGCTGGTACAGCAATATAGGAGGCACTGGCTGCGAGGATCGCAAATAAAAAGCGGTTGCCGGGTTCTGAAATAAACGAAGCGGTAACCACAGCGGTGATACAACCGTTAATAAGCGGGATGACAATAGCAAAGACCAGGGCAAACCATCCTTTTTTTACCAGGGCTGAAATCTCCCCCCCACTCGTAATTCCCATATCCAGCAGAAATACTGCCAGAAATCCTTTGAATATATCTGTGGTAAAGGGCTTAATCCCTTCGGCCTGGTGGTCGCTGGCCAGAAATCCAATCACAAGGCTCCCCAGGATAAGTAGCACACTACCATTGGTGGTAGCGTGGCGGATCACTTTTGGCAGCGGCATGGCAAAGCCATTCTTCTTATCAAAGATGGCTACCAGTAGTACTCCAATGACAATAGACGGCGCTTCCATAAGGGCCATTACCGCCACCATATGCCCGCCGTAGTTGATTTGTTCGATTTCCAGAAAGGAAATAGCGGTTACAAAAGTTACCGCACTTACCGAACCATAGGCCGCGGCAATGGCTCCTGAGTTCGCCACACTAAAACGACGCCTCAGGATAAAATAGGTATAGAGGGGGACGAAGAGGGCCAGGAAAATACCAAATAAAAGGGACCAGAGTATTTCGGGGTCATACGGGCTGTGGGCTAATTCCTGTCCTCCTTTAAATCCTATGGAAAATAAAAGGTAAAGGGAAATAAACTTGGAGGAATTGGGTGGAATCTCCAGATCACTTTTGAGCTGGACCGCCAATATTCCGAGAAAAAAGAACAGCAGGGCTGGGTTCGTCAGGTTGTCGACGAGTAGGTGTAAATCCATACGGGAATTTCTCGCGTACTGGGTTTAAGGTAAGTGTCAGTCTTTATCTATGGTAATCTCCAAGGTGCCCTTGATGGAAAGGCATTTACCCATTTCCCGGGCCTGGCGGATAAATTTGCGCGCCATGACTTTTTCGGCTTCCAGCTCCGCAATGCGCTGGTCAGCATAAGAGGTGTCTGCACCAAAATGGCCCTCGCACCATCTGAGGCGCTGTAATTTGTGAAAGTTGATCTTCTCATCCAGGAGCGACAGCACGACATCTGTGGCTTCCATGGGGGTAAAACTCCCTTTGACCAATTGCACCTTTTGGTCTGTGATCGTTTCTTTCATTGTAATGTAGTTATCGTTTTTCATAGTTTGTTAGGTTCCGACTTTAACCGGATCAGGCTTATAAGCCCCCAGATAAAAGAAATAGCCACAAGTTCTGTCATAAAGAGATTATCCAGGCTCCATGACCCCAGCAACAGGACAGCCAACAGGACAGATCCTGCGATGACTTGCAAGGTTGTTCGGTTCACCGCAGTTTTTGAAGTAGAACTACTTTGGGAATCCTCCCTACTTTCACGGTCGAAATCTGCAGTATGCTTAAAATTGTACGAAAAGGCCATAAATCTTTCTTTTACAGCGCAAAGTTGCAATATGTTTTTTATATATTTTTATTTATATTTATGATGAAAAACATTAAAAATATTTATGAACTATACACTCAACCAGCTCAACATATTTTATAAAATAGCACAGAATCAGAGTATTACGAAGGCTGCAGAAGAATTACATTTAACCCAACCGGCAGTCTCTATCCAGTTAAAAAATTTTCAGGATCAGTTCTCTATTCCCCTGACGGAAGTAGTCGGGCGAAAGCTGTATGTCACCGATTTTGGGAAGGAGATCGCAGAGGCTGCGGAGCAGATCCTGCACCAGGTACAGGCCATCGATTATAAGACCCATGCCTTTGAAGGCCATATTGCCGGCCGCCTGACTATTTCTACAGTCTCTACGGCCAAGTATGTTATGCCGTATTTCTTAACGGGGTTTATGGATGCCAATCCCGGTGTGGATCTGGTGATGGACGTAACCAATAAGGCCAAGGTCATTCGAAGCCTGGAACAGAATGCGGTAGATTTCGCCCTGGTATCGGTGCTGCCGGATCACCTGAAAATAAACCGGGTTGAGTTGATGCAGAACAAACTGTTTCTGGTGGGAGGAACCTCCAGGGTCGGTCCGAAAAAGCGGTCCGCAACCCGAATTTTAAAGGAAGAGCCCCTGATATTCAGGGAGTCGGGCTCGGCTACCCGGAATGCCATGGAGTCTTTCCTGGCTTCCAAATCAATACAGAACTCCAAAAGGCTGGAACTCACCAGTAACGAGGCCCTGAAGCAAGCGCTGATTGCCGGGTTGGGATATTCGATTATGCCACTCATCGGATTGAAAAATGAATTGAAAAACGAGGATCTGGAAATTATTCCCATGCGTGGACTCCCGGTAATCACCCACTGGAACCTGATCTGGCAAAAGTCCAAAAACCTCTCGCCAACGGCCCTGGCCTTTTTAGAATATCTGGCCGATCATAAAGATAAAATCATCCAGGAGCACTTCGATTGGTTTGAGAATTATAATTAGACAAAATTGTAGTTTAGGTATAGTCTAACATCCCATCTTTAAATGGGTTCCGGGGACGCTTTAAGGACTCGGGGCATCGCAGGGGCCTTCCCAGGCTTCCAGGATTTCATTCACAGTATTGATGGTTTTATTCTGAATGCCGAGGGCCAGTTGGGGGCAATCGAGGAAAAAAGGAACCAATTTTTTCCGCTTAAGCCCAAAGATACCCTGGGTGGCCCGTACCCACCGATCCTCCCGTGGGCGGTAAAAAAGCGGGAAGCTATCGAGATAGTCGTTATCGTCGTGGACGAATTCCCATTCATATAAAATGAGATCTGGGCTTCTCCAAACGACCTTTAAAAAAATGGGTTTTTGACTCGGATCAGTCTTGTAGTTAAATCGAAAGAAGGAAGCATCCTCCTGTATCGTTACAGATTCAAAATCTAACTGATTGTACCCGTATCCCTGAATTTGATCCGGCCGGTACTTCTTCTTTTTCCATTTCTTTCTAAACCTTACTTTGGCATAGAGTCGCTCGAAGGGTCCGGGTTGCCGGTCTTTGACAAAACCTCTCAGGGTATCCCCCTCAAGGGTTATAATGTACCCGGGGTAATACCCCTTCTTTTGGGCGCGAAGTTCACTTGATCCGAGAAGGAACAACAGTATTAAAGCGGGAAAATAAAATATAAAAGATTCTGACTGCTGCATAGTGGATTCCTTTAGGCACCCATTCGGGACCAATGCCTGCTATACAAAGAACATACCAGTTCAGCAACTGTACGCCAAAAGGTTTTGATATTCGATGAAACATTGGAGTTTGGGGGAATCAAAAACCTATTTCCAAAGATAGAGCGCCTGAATTTTGGGGTCTGGTTCCGGGCTGAGTGTAAAAAACACATTGAGGGAGTCTTTGGACCCATATATTTCAAAGGATCCCCGCAGCTGATTTCCTGGATTGATTTCCCCTATTTGCAGGATCTCACCGGCCTCTTCTAAGAGGGGTCTGAGTTCCGAAAGGCGGGTATTGCGATCCGAATCCAGATAGAAGTTTTCGGCGAATACTTCTGCCTCCAGTTCCTTATCCCAGGTTTTAAACCAATTGACAATCTGATTTTTCCGAAAGTTGAGGATACGCGACACAGGTAGTTTCCTCGGCTTCAGATCGAGTTCCTCAAAAAGGAGTTTTGAAATTTCCTCATAAGGCCATGGAGTCGTATATGTGACGTTACAAAAGGCCATCAGGCCGATCCCGAGATCGGGGTAAAACACGTAATTACTGCCGAATCCGGGCAGGGCACCTCCATGCGAAATCCTCCGGATTCCCTCGCAGTTTTGAGAGATCCCCAAACCATACCCGTACCCTGAAATCACAGGACAAGGATTGTCATTCCAGTCTTTGGCATCGGCGTACAGGCGCGAAAACTGCGGCTGTTGCATTTTCCGGAGGGTGCTTCGGCGAACCGGACCTACTTCCGGATCATTTCGGGGTGGCCAGGCGGATAGGTGAAAACTCACGTATTTACTGAAGTCTTCAATAGATGTAATCAGCCCGCCCATAGCCCCGTAGGTCCCGTCATGCAGCATGGGGGCCAGTGTAAGGCTATCTGGGTTATATCCGATTACCCGTTTTTCTTCAGGTATATCCTCAAATTCCCAATAGGTATCTTCCATCTGCAGCTCAGCAAGTATATTTTTGTCAATATATTCCTGATAGGGCATCCCTGTGATTTTCGTAATAATCAACCCCAAAATGGCGTAACCGGTATTGCTGTATTCAAAGGTGAAGGAGGGAGGGTTGGAAAAACTGGGATTTGCCTTGAGCAGGTCCCGCAGCATTTGGTCGGTCTCGTCCAATTGGCGATCCCCCCAGGGATTGTCCTCCGGAAAACCAGCCGTCATAGTCAGCAGATTCTCGATCGTTATATGAGTAGCATCGGAGGTCAGATAGCGCATATCCCGCATTTCGGGAACATATAAATATGCCGGGTCGTGCAGGGAAAGCCTACCATCTTCCACGAGTTTCATAATGCCCATGGCCGTAAAACTCTTGGTCATAGAGGCAATCCTGAATTGGGAAGTGGTGCTGGTGGGAATTTGTTTTTCCAAATTGATAAACCCCAGAGCTGAATCGATCACCAGCTGCCCGTCTACGACGATGCCATAGGCGATACCGGGAATATTTTTCTCAAGGGCATAGGTCTTAAAGACCTCATGTAATTTTGACCCTATTGAGGCGACTTGAGTTGCCCGGTTATCGCTGGTAAAACGAGATGGTTGAAATTCCGTGACGACCTGAAGGGCAGGGGCTTGCTCATTCGGGGTCTCTGCCTGCTGTTTACAGGCAAAAGGCGTTAGGAACAGTACAAAAAGGAGTATTCCCAGAAAGTGTTTATGGTCGGCCATTATTAAGTGTATTTAAAATTCAAATGTCTCCGGATATCTCAGGAAACCGGAAATGTACCAGGTGACGCATTGGGATGTTTGGGATGCATCCTCCCTTGTTTGCGGCCCGTTCCCTTTCCCAACCGTTTATCGGTTTATTCTCAGGGTATAATTTCCATGTTGGATATACCGGGTGATTTTCCCGTTGGCATCCCGCTCAAAAACAAGTGTTTCTCCAAGTTCGCCATCTCCCCGGACACGTTGAAAGGTATCCCCTTCGATATGCCTGAATTTAGTCAGGGCCTCAGCGGGTTTATCGGCAGGCAGGGAGAGCACTACTAAATCGCCATTCCAGGTGCCGATATATTCTTCACTGGACCACGGTTTGGGATTGTAGTATCCAACGTATTGAGATAAATCCTTTGACGGCGCCTGCTCATCTGGTTTTGCCCCTTTGTCCTTTGCACTCATTTTACTCAAAAGGGCATGCATTCCCATGACGTATTTCATCGGGTTTGTCCCACTGGAATTGATCATAACCGAATAGGCCCTTTTGTTTTTCAGATCCATCTCGAAGGAGGAACGGTATCCGGGGCAGCTGCCCCCGTGTCCTGCCCAGGTAGTACCATTGGGCCCTTTATAGACCCGGAAGCCGAGGCCCCATGTGGTCTTCCAATTCGGATTGGTCCAGTGCACGGACTGCATATACTTCAGGGTAGCGGGTTTCAGAATTTCCGATGACTGGGCCTCCCGGAGGCGGAATTGCCAGGAGGCGAATTTCCCTAAATCGGTCACATTGGAAGAAAATCCGGCTGCAGGGGCAATCCCATCGGCCTGAAAAAAGGCGACTTTTTCACGTTTCCCATCCCTTCCAGGGGCACTGTAGCCTATGGCAAGGTCGGATCCGTAAAGGTCTTTCGGCATTTCGGGCCGGGTATTGGAGAGCTGCAGAGGTGTTAATATTTCTTGCTGAACATAGTTTTCATAAGGAATTCCGGATACTTCTGAAACAATTTCCCCCAATAAGGTCATAGCCAGGTTGCTGTATTGAAAATAGGTAGAGGCCGGATACAGGGATTCCTGTTCGGATAATTTAGCGTCGATCTCCTCTGTAGATGGAAAGGGGAAGTCCGGGCCCGTCCAGTACGGATAGCCCGCTTCCCTGGGCAGGCCCGAAGAATGCGTCAGCAATGTACGTACTGTAATCGGGCCGCTTTCCGGGAATTGTTGTTTCAGGTTGTAGTAGGGGAGCAGGTCACTCAGCTGATCGTCCAACCTTATTTTGCCCTCGTCGTATAACTTCATGATGGCGACTGAAGTAAAGAGTTTTGAAATCGAGCATATGCTGCAAAGGGTGGTTTCGGTGAATGGCCTTTGGGCCTCCGGGTTGGCAAGCCCAAAACCTCCACGCCACAGGAGTTTTTGATCTTCGACCACACTTGCCGAGATACCGGGAATGTTTTCAAAGTCTTTTTGAGCGTCGAGCCACACTTCGATAAGGGTAAAGGCTTCCTCGTAGTTTGTTTCGTCATCCTGAGGGAACGCTGTAAAACAAGTCACCGCGAGGATTAAAGCTAAGGCAAATTTCTTCATAAATACAGATCCTAAAACGAATTTCCGGGGATTCCGAAAAACAACAGGAAGATACCATTTTTAATGCAAAACGACTTTTTTGCCATCCTTGGCGCTCTGTTTGGCAGCTTCCAAAATTTCCATAACGATAAGGTTGTTTTCCAGGGAGGAGAGGTCAAAAGGTTCGGGAGCGATCTTCCCGCGTATCACGGCCCTGAAGTACGAAAAGGGATCGTGGTATGGAGCCGGCCGGGGTTCCAGCTCAAATTCGGTTTCCTCAAAGCCATCGTACCCTTCAGCCATCCTGAGGCGCAGTTGACTTCGGTTATCGGCAAAGAGCGCCCCCTCCACGCCGTAGATTTCCATATCCTTCCGCCCGATAGGCCAGTTCCAGGAGGCGTGGATGACTGCATTGGCATTCGGGTACTCCAGGATGACCAGGGCCTCATCTTCGACCTTCGGATTACTTTCTGGTTGCAACTGTTGGGTAATGGCAGTAACCGCCACAGGTTTTTCCCCGTCCATCAGTCGCGTCATCAGGTTGGCACCGTAACATCCGAAATCCATTAGGGCACCTCCGCCATTGCGTACCGGATCGATCAGCCACTCGAGGAATTCCGGATCGACCCCTATTTGCTCCGGGCCCCTGTGGCCATCCCGGATGACAACTTTCCGTACCGCTCCCACTGCCCCGACCATTAAGAAGGCCCGATGTGTGGTAGGATACCAGGTGGTCTCGTAATTCGTTAGTAAATAAATACCGTGCTCTCGGGCAAGCCCTGCCATACGATCTGCATGTGCCTGGGAAACCGCCAGGGGCTTTTCCACCATGACGTGGATACCTACAGGTGCACAGGTCTCTACAATTCCGAGGTGTTCGTCAATGGCACCAAAGGCAGCGACCGCCTCCGGTTTTTGAGCCTCAATCAGCTCCTCCAGGGTTGGGTACACCCGATCCAAGTCAAATCCGTAGAGGTCGATATAACGTTGGGCCAGGTCCGGGTTGGCTTCGGCAATACCCACGATCTCGATGTCACCCGCCTTGGCACTGTTAAAAATCTGGTGGACATGGGTATGGGTCAGTCCTGCGACGCCTATTCGAAGGGGGTCGTCCTGACTGAATCCCGGAATTGAAATCATAGATAATAAAAAGATTAGGTAAGGGTAGCTGAGGCGTTTCACAACCGGGTATTTATGATTATAAATAAGGACTGCTCCCACGAAAATATTTACTCCTTATTCTGTGCAGCCTTTTCTGCATTAGCTTCTTTGACCTGTGCTTCTTCTTCCTCGGTTAACCAACCGCCCCCAAGGGCCTTGTATAGCTGTACATAAGAGGAGAGCAAATTGGCCCGTAATCCCTCCAGCAATAATTCCGCGTCGAAGGCCTGTCGCTGCTGTTCCAGAAATTCGAGGTAACTGGTCACCCCCATATTATAGCGTTCCCGCGAGAGCATTTGCGCCTGGAGTGCAGCAGACCGGCGATGCTCGGCGATCTCAATTTCAGCTTTTGTCGTCCGGATTTCTGTAAGGATGTCCTCTACTTCCTTCAGGGCGAAAAAGACCGTATTTTGATAGGAGTACAACGCCTGAAAACTGCGGCTGTCTTCAATATCGACCTGTCGTTTCAGCTGTCCCCAATAAAAGAGGGGCCCGGCCAATTGTCCGGTAAGCGTCCAGAGGGGATTGTTAAAGCTCAGATTACCAAAACTATCTGCCGTAATCCCGATCAGGGCAGAGGCGTTTAAAGAAGGCAGTCGGTTCCCTTTGGCAGCCCCTACCAGGGCATTCTGGGCGATCAGTTGATATTCAGCGGCAATTACATCCGGCCTTCTTGCAAGAAGGTCTACTGGTCGGGCCAGGGGTAATTCGATATTGTAATTCTGGGCGTTCAGGGGCTTGCCTGTAGCAACACTCCCCGGGTTCTGGCCCAGGAGGATGCTGAGCGTATTTTGCAGTTGTACGATCTGAAGTTCATATTGGGGAATGGCCCCGGCCGCAATGGTGTACTGAATGGTCGCCTGGTTAACGTCGAGGACGGGAACGATTCCCTTGTCGTACCGCGCCTGAATCAGCTGAAGCATACTGTCCCGCGAGGTCGCATTGCGCATGGAAATTTCGTACTGGGATTTGGCCCGCAGCAGTGAAAAGTAAGTGGTGGCTACCTCACTGATTAACGAAATCATCACCCCCCTGTATCCGTATTCCGAGGAGACAAGGTCTGCCCGGGCGGCTTCGGACAGGCGTCGGAGTTTCCCCCAGAGATCCAGCTCCCAATTGGCCGAGGCTGCCCCAAGGACGAGGTTTTGGGTAGAACCCACCTGGTTGAGTAAAAAATTTCCGCGTTGCACCTGCCCGTTAATATCGAATTTGGGCAGCATTTCGGCATTCTGGTTCTTTAGCGCGAGCCGTCCCTGCAACACATTTTCAGCTGCGATAAGCACGTCGCGGTTGTTTTCCATTGCGGTGCGGATCAGGCTGTCGAGGACGGGGTCGTCATAGAGGTTCCACCATTTCAGGTCTGCTGTACTCAATTCCAGGGAATCGGTATTTATGCTGTCGTATTCCACCTGTAATCCGGGAACTTCCTGGGCGTATTTGTCCGGTTGGACGAGATCTGTACCCCTGTAATTCTTCCCAATCTTACAGTTTTGCAAGAGCAGTGCCACTAAGAGTATAAAAAGGATCCGTTTCATCAGGCTTCTGCAGTTTTGGCGAGTTCAGCATCCCGTTTCTTTTCGTATCCCGCTAATTTTCCGATCAGCAGGAATAGCATGGGGTAGAACAGGACCCCCAGGAAGGTAGCCACCGTCATTCCACCCAGCAGAGCCATACCCATGACCTTTCGGGCTTCTGCGCCCGTTCCGGAGGCGATCACCAGGGGAAATACACCGAGGATAAAAGAAAAGGCCGTCATCAGGATGGGGCGAAACCTGGATTTGGCAGCAGCTATCGCCGCGTCGTATAAAGAGGAACCGCTTTTAAATTCTTCATTGGCAAATTCCACGATAAGAATCGCATTTTTGGCAGCCATTCCAATAAGCATGACAAAGGACACCTGGGCGAAGATATTATTCTCAAAACTCACGCTGAATTGACGGGCAACCCAGAGGAAAAACAGGGCCCCGAATATCGCAAAAGGGGTCCCGAGTAAAATGGCGAAAGGCAGTGTCCAGCTTTCATACTGGGCTGCGAGGATCAGGAAAACGAAAAGGAGGGAAAAGGCCAGGATAACACCCAGGGATCCTGAAGCTTTGTCCTCCTGAAACGACATGGCATTCCAGGAAGTAGTCATGTCGTCCGGCAGGGTTTCCTGGGCGACCTCTTTTAAAGCCGCCATGGCCTGGGTAGAAGTATAACCCGGGGCAGGGGCACCGGTCACTTCCACGGCCCGGAAGAGGTTAAAGCGGGAGGTGTAATCCGGGCCACTCACCGGCCGGATGGTCGCCACCGTGGAGAGCGGAACCATATCGCCCGTATCGTTTTTGATAAAGAAGTTATCGATTTGCGATTCGTCTACGCGGTACTGGCTCTCGGCCTGGATATAGGTTTTATACAGGCGTCCGAAGCGGGTAAAATCATTGACATAGGCCCCGCCCATAAATGCCCCGATGGTTTTGTACAGGTCGTTGAGGGAAAGCCCTAGTTTTAATGCTTTTTCTTTGTCAATATCCATATAGCGTTGGGGGACATTGCTTTGAAAGGTGGTAAAGGCATTCCCGATTTCCGGTCGCTGGTTGGCTGCCGCTATAAAGGCACCCGTATTTTCAGAGAGGTATTGTGGGGAATTTCCACCTTTATCCTGCACCATAATGCTAAAACCCGATCCATTTCCCAACCCCGGAATGGCCGGAGGTCCAAAGGCAAAAGCCTGGGCCCCGTCAATAGTGGTGGCCAGTTCATAATTTACCCGTTTGATGATTTCTTTGGCGGTGGCCTCCCGCTCGCCCCAATCTTTTAATGTGACGAACATAAAACCATTATTGGTAGCCATGGCCCCTGAAAGCAGGCTGAACCCGGTAGCATTGGTAACGTATTCCACCTCCGGGTACTTTAAGAGCCGCTCTTCGATTTCAGAACTCAATTTATCGGATCGCTGGAGGGAAGCCGCATTGGGCAACTGGATATTGACATAAAAATACCCCATGTCCTCTTCTGGGATAAACCCACCGGGGACCAAAACCCCAAAAACTCCCGCACCCACCGTCAGTATGAGTATAAAGATTACCCCCCTTTTCAATTTTCCGGTAATCACCCGGGTATAGGACATATAACTGTCTGTAGTACGGCCAATCCACCCATTAAAACCTGCAAAGAATTTACCGAGTACTCCTTTGTAAGGTTCCGGTTTTTTGAGCAACAGGGCACAAAGGGCCGGGCTCAGGGTAAGGGCATTCACCGAAGATACGAGTACACTAACCACAATGGTTATGGCAAATTGTTTGTACAAAATCCCGGTAATCCCAGCCATGCCCGCCACCGGGATAAATACAGCCACGAGCACGAGGGTTGTGGCCAAAATGGGCCCGGATACCTTTTTCATGGCGTCTATGGTCGCTTCTTTGGCGGTCATCCCTTTGGCAATATTCACCTGTACAGCTTCCACCACGACAATGGCATCATCCACCACAATACCGATGGCCAAAACAAGGCCCAATAAAGACAGGACATTTATGGTGAATCCAAGGGCAGGAAAAAATATAAAGGCCCCGATAAGGGAGACCGGTATGGCCAGGGTAGGTATCAGGGTTGCCCGCCAGTCCTGGATAAAAATAAAGACGACAAGGATGACCAGGACCAGGGCAATGATCAACGTCACAACGATATCGCGGAGCCCGGCGGTAATGGGGAGGGTGGAATCCAGGGATACGTCGTAGGTCATCCCGTCCGGGAATCCGAGTTTGATCTCTTCCATTTCCGCAATGACATTCCCGGCCAGTTCAACGGCATTTGAACCCGGTGCCTGGTACAGCCCTATGATCGCAGCCGATTTTGGTATGGAATCCCTTCCGTCCAGGTTTACTCCGAGCCGTGGGATCATACTATAGGTCTCTACCCCGAGGGCTACCCGGGCAATGTCCCCAACTTTCACCTGTGATCCGTCATCCAGGGTCCGGACCACAATTTCTTCAAACGCTTCCGGGGAATTAAAACGCTCCGGCAGCCTTACCGTATACGTAAATTCCGTGCCGGGTGGTGCTGGTTCCGCCCCGAATTTACCCCCGGGTACGATGACGTTTTGCTCGTTGATGGCTTTTATGATCTCCGGAACGGTAATTCCCAGTGTGGACAGGCGGTCCGGTTTGATCCAAATCCGCATGGAGTAATTGGAGGCGCCCAGTACATCTACCCTCCCGAGACCCGGGATGCGCGCAAGCCGGTCTTTGATGTTGATAAGGGCATAATTTCCCAGGAATTCCTGGCTGTTGTGATTGGGGTTCTGAGAAGTTAAGGTAACCAGCATCAACTGGTTGGGCATGGATTTTTTAGTGGTGACCCCGTACTGTGTTACCGCAGAAGGCAATTTGGCGGTTGCCGCCGAGACCCTGTTTTGGGCTAGCACCGTATTCATATCCGGGTCCGTGCCTACATCAAAGGATACCTGAATGGTCATTGTGCCGTCATTGGCATTGGTAGACTTCATGTAAATCATGTTGTCTACCCCATTCATTTCCTGTTCGATAGGGGTGGCCACGGATTCCTCCACATTCAGGGCGTTTGCCCCCACATATGTGCCCCTGATCTCTACTACGGGGGGGGTAAGGCTGGGGTATTGTTCAATGGCCAGGCCGATAACCGATACCCCACCCACAATCACGATCACTATGGCGATTACCATAGCGACGATAGGCCTTCTTACAAAGAAATTTCCACCAGCTTCAGCCATCCTCAGAGTGTGGTTTTACTTTTAAATTCGCTGGGAACCGGTGTTATTTTCATGCCCGTTTGAACTTTTTGGAGGGCATCGATGACCACCTTATCTCCGGGTTGCAGACCTTGTTCCACAATGACCATATCCCCAATTTTCCTACCGATTTCCACCGGCATGGATTCAATAGTGTTCTCTTCATTGGCCACCATTACCGAATACTGCCCCTGGAGTTCTGTCAGGCAGCGTTGGGGTATCACTAAAGCGTCCTTAGCTATTGTCATCTGCACGCGTACCTTCGCATAAAGCCCTGGTTTGAGTAATCTGGTGGTATTGGGGAAACTAGCTTGAATAAGCAGAGAACCCGTGGCGGCATTGACCTGACTGTTCACAAAATCAACAGCACCTTTTTCTTCAAATACAGAACCATCGGCCAGGATCAGCTCGATATTGGGCTGAAGTCGACCTTTTTGGATATCCCGGGTCACCTCTTCCCGGGACCGGCCTTTGGAAAATGCGCGGGCCAGCTCCAGGTATTTTCCCTCCGAAATGGAAAACTGAACGCGGACGGTATCAATTTTGGACAGGGTATTGAGAATTACCGGATTCGGGTTGCGTCCCACATATTCTCCTTCCCGGGCTTCTGTAGCACCTATTAGCCCGTCAATAGGAGCTTTGATAGAGCAATAGCCAAGCTTAATCTCGGCCTGCTTTAGATTGGCGCGGGCTGCATCGACATTGGCCCGGGAGGCGTCGTAGGTCGCCTGTGCGGCATCCAGGTCGCTGCGACTCACCGCATTCATTTCAGCCAGGGGAATATACCTGTCCAACTCATTTTTGGCATTGACCATTAGGGTACGCGCCTCAGCCAAAAGACTTTCCTGGGCTGCAACTTCGGCCAGATAGGGATCCGGATCAATAGAGTATAAGAGTTCTCCCTTCTCCACCCGTTTACCTTCTTCAAAAGAGATTTTTTGAAGATACCCGTCTACCCGCGCCCGAATAGGGATATCCTTTTGTCCATAAATCTGACCTACCATTTCGTCGTACAGGGGTACATCCTGCTGTTTGGCTTCAAATACTGTAACTTCACGGGGCCCCTGAGGGGTCTCTGCCTTATCACCGCAGGATGTAATTACTGTCAGGAGTGCCAGGGCACACAACGTAAAGTGAAAGGAAATTTTATCCATGTTGATTATCCGTTTTATTTCCCTAATTGTCCGAATCGGGTTCAATGTAAGGAATTTTTGCCTTCTGTTATTTGTGGAACGTCCATTGGGGAGGTTTCCCGGTGAGTTCCCACTGCCCCAGTGAAATCGGAATATTCCCAATGGCGTTCAGGCGATCGAGGAAGTCTTTGATCTCAAAGGGTTTTGCGCTCAATTCATGTATGCGGGCGTATTCCATTAGGGCCTGTTCCAGAAGGTACTTTCCCGTGATGTAGCTCGTGCCATATCCGGGCTGCCGCATATACAAATGCTGTTCAAAGAGCAGGAGTTCTTTTTCGGTTTTCATCCATCCCCGGGGAGTGTATTCCGAGTGGATCCCACCGGCCTCTTCCATAGTCATTTCATTGGCATGGGCATAGAGGGATCCCAGGCCCCTGGCAGCGCGTTGGGCAATCATAATATAGACGATTTCCCGGCTCCTGGGGCTGTCGTCGTATAGACCGGCCTGCATAAATAGTTCTTCTACCGCCGTGGCTGTTCCCTCATTGCGGGAATCAAAGATGTTATACAGTAGTGGGCCTTTTCGAATAGGAGAAGGGTTGGGTTCCGTATCCATTCGGGCGAGTTCGAACCAGTGGTAAAAATGGGAATACAGGGGGCGGGGATCGTAGTGCTCTCCGATGGTGAAGAAATTTCGTTTTTCTTTTGGGATGTACTCTCCGAGGTGTTCCCTGAGGGCCGGGTCAAAATATGACTTCACAGTCACAATATCCTCTTTTTCGAGGAAACCCATAAGGCTTTTAGCGGCTTTGTCCGCCATAGCCTTGTAGGCCTCAGGGGAATCTGCATCGGAGAGTTCGGGGAGTTTTCTGTTGCGGTGCTCTTCGAGTTTCAGGGCCGTCCAGGCGCGGGCGAGTTCCCGTTTTAGGAGCATGACCTCGTCTTCCCAGGTAAGGGGCACCAGGTGGACATTCTGCAGGTACCAGGTGTAGTTCTCCCGACCAATCCCCGAAGGCCCCGTTTTGGAAGGGGCCTGTCCTTCGAGCCATTGTACAAAGGAATCTGTCGAGCGTATGGCGGTGTCAATGGCTTTAGAAACCTCCGGGTCAGAGCCCACACCCGGTAAACCCATGAGGCTTTTTAGATCATCGGATTGCTGGCGGATATCCCGTATGCCTGCAATCCATAATTCCCGGGCATTTCCGGTGAGGTTGTTCCGGGCCTGGGTATTCAGGGCGGGGATAACCCGCAAATCTTTAAGGAAGCGCTCCCGTCCCTTAGGGGATAGGGGAAAGTCATAAGTCCAGACTTCCGTGGTCCTATGATGGGTCGGCCCTTCATGAGCCGGGACATCGCTGCGTGCCATCCATACCGATTTGTAAAACGCAGGGTCTCGTTCCCATGACCGGAGGACCCGCTCATTAAAGTCATATCCGTTCATCTCGGCCCATACTATGGTCCAGTCCACTTTTTGGGGCGTAGCCCAACCTGTGGTATCTATCGCCTCTAAGACCGCCTGAAGTTTTTTAAATTCCGGCCATCGCCCTTTTCGACCGGCCTCAGTATAGTCCGGCGCTCCTTCGAGAAGGGGTGGGTCTTCAAATGCACGCCACTGCTTAAATAGGGTGACCAGGGCTTCGTAGCCCTTATTTGGCGAATTTTCCTGGCTAAAGGAATTGAATATCCCGCTTAACACGAGGAGTAGGACGGAGAGGTGCTTCAGAATTCTCATAGAGTTGGAAATTAGTCTTTTTTAGGTTTAGGCTCATAGATCAGGCGCATAAAGGCACTAAAACGTTCATTTTCCCGGGCTATGGGAATACCTGCTACTATTCCGATGAGCATAGATTCCGATATATCCAGCCGCATCTGCGGGCGAATGGTCATATCAAAATCCCCGTGTTCCAGGGCCTTATTGAATTCCACCCCGATGAAATTAATGGTCCCGGGGATCATATAGTGGAAACTGGTATTGATTTCATAGGCAGATTCCCAGTCCCCCGTGTTGAATTCCTGTTCGAAAATAGGGCCCGTGTAGATCAACGAATGAAAATATCGGCCCCACCTTTTGGCGACTACCAAAAAGGGGTTGTAGGCATTCCCTTTAAATAGCGGCCTGGCAAAGGAGTCAAAAGCGGTCAGTTGAAATTCATTGAGATAGCCCAGGGCCATGGAAGTGGCGATTTCCGGTTTGACCAAAAAGGTCCATTGAATAGCCACCTGCAAGGCGTCGAGCTGGTTGGAGGGAGCCATATCGGCGGGGGTGCCCCCGGTCGGAGCATAAAAAGTAAACGGCAATTCCACTTCAAGTCCCAATCGGTTCACCGGGGCCCACTCGTATTCCACCAATAATTCATACGAATCGAAGCTGAGGTTATCCGTGAGGCCCATCCCGAGATTCCACTCTTTTTCGCCTTTTCGCGCCCCCAAATCGCGAATCAGGTCTATATAGAGGGGTTCCGCATGCAGAACTTTATAGGGTTCCAGGCCATCTTCCAGTTCCTGCTGTGGGATTTTTTGAGCGAAAATCTGTTTTTCCTGAGCCAAACCCCTGCCTCCAGTAAGAACAGAAGCCAGGAAAAAAAACACCAGACTGGGGCGTACATGGGTGTTCCCCCACAGAATCAACAATACTCCTCTCAGATTCATAGAATTGTATTCCCTTTTTCGATAAAATCTGCCACCCATTCTGCACTTTGTACCGCCCCTTCCATATACCCGGGATATTGAGGAGCCGTTTCAGACCCGGCAATAAGTAATCTACCATCCAGCCATACCTTCTGATATTGAGTGTTTCCATTATTCTGATGTGGAAAAAGGGACTGGCCGTAAGGGGCGTAGGTAAAAGAATCCCGGGCCCAGACCTTTTCCCTGTAGGTGCGATAGGTATCGACAACGTCACCGTAATACCCCCGCAACTGCCTTAGGATACGACTGCGCCTTTCGGTTTCCGGGAGTGTATAAAAACTGCTGTTTATAAATCCCTTTAAGGCATAGTGGTCATCCTCAAAATCAGAATGATCATACATTTCGGTCACGGGCCCAACATTGCTGAATACGGTTCCGCTCGTTCTGGCTTCTCTCCAAAAAGGACTGTTGTACACCAGGCCGAATTTAATGGATTCTCCCATCCAAGTATGGGTCTGTCCCATAAGTTCGGACAGATTCGTTGGCAGGGTTGGGGTGATATTAACGGTTTTCGCAAGCAGATAAGGGGGGAGTGTGGATATGACAAGACGGGCGTGATAATTCCCTTCCGGGGATTCCACCTGAAGGCCTTCCGCTGTTGCAGCGATACTTTTGGCACGCGTATTTAAATGGATTTCTCCAGCAGGTAGTCTCGCAGCGAGCCTTCGAATAAGCGTGGAAGTCCCCCCACCAATCCGAAAGCTGGGTTGGTCCTCTTCGGGTAGGGTTACGAGTTGAAACGGGCTGGTGGATATGGGTTCGTAAATTGCTTTTTCCCCCAACTTTTGAGCAAAAACTGGAATTTCCAGGGTTGTCAGCAGCTCTATTAACCTGGTGTGTTTAGGCCCCCACCAGGTAGCCCCCATCTCTATGGGTGGGTTGTGTGCGTCCGGGGGGGTGGAATAAATTCGCCCGCCCAGCCGTTCCCTCCCTTCGATCAGGATGCTTTTTAAGGCTGTTTTACGAAGTAAGTGTTTTACCAACAAGCCCGTAAGCCCACCTCCGATAATGAGGATGTCACAATTTTTCACGAGTCTTAATTTTGATCAGGATTAAATGATTACTCCCTTTTTGATGGGTTGGAAAATCGTTAAATTTAAGGCTCTTTAGTACCCCGGGCTACCATAGGGGGAATTTATTTACACATAAATTATACGAATGACCCAGGTCAGGGTTATCCCCTGAGATTATCGTTACTTTGAGAAACTTACGAAAATAATAATTTAGAGAACTATGGAAGATAACACACATTCATCATCGGCTTACAATGCCAACTCGGACAATGGCAATGCAAGCGCCGAGAGTAAATGCCCGTTTTTGAACGGGGAAATGAAGCAAGCCGCGGGTGGGGGAACGACCAATCGCGACTGGTGGCCGAATTCACTGAATTTAAACATCCTGCGCCAGCATTCTGAACTCGCCGATCCTATGGATCCGGATTTTGATTACCAGGAGGCTTTTAAGTCCCTGGACCTGGACGCCGTTAAAAAGGACCTCACCGATTTAATGACCGACAGCCAGGATTGGTGGCCTGCGGATTACGGACATTACGGTCCGTTTTTTATCCGGATGGCATGGCATGCCGCGGGTACTTACCGCATAGCTGATGGCCGTGGAGGTGGTGGCACCGGGGCACAGCGATTTGCCCCATTGAACAGCTGGCCCGATAACGCCAACCTGGACAAAGCCCGTGTGCTCCTGTGGCCTGTCAAGCAGAAATACGGCAAGAAATTGTCCTGGGCTGATTTATTGATTTTAGCCGGAAACGTGGCTCATGAGTCTATGGGATTGCCCATGTACGGTTTCGCCGGGGGGCGTGAAGACATCTGGCAACCCGAAGAGGATATTTACTGGGGTTCCGAAGAGGAATGGCTTGGAAACAAGGCCAGATACAGTGAGAGTGGAGAACTCGAAAAGCAGATGGGGGCCGCTCATATGGGACTCATTTATGTGAATCCGGAAGGCCCTAACGGGAATCCCGATCCCGTGGCTGCTGCTCACGACATTCGCGAGACCTTTGGGCGGATGGCGATGAATGATTACGAAACCGTGGCGCTTATTGCCGGAGGGCATACCTTTGGGAAAACCCACGGTGCGGCCAGCGACGCCGAATTTTTAGAGGCTGAACCTGCGGGGGCCGGCATCGAAATGCAGAGCCTGGGGTGGAAAAGCAACTTTGGAACCGGAGTCGGGACGGACACCATTACCAGTGGCCTGGAAGGCGCCTGGACAGACACACCAATCAAATGGAGCCATAAGTATCTTGAAAATCTCTTTGGTTATGAGTGGGAATTGACAAAAAGTCCGGCAGGTGCCTGGCAATATAAACCCAAAGATGGTGCCGGTGCGGGTACGGTTCCCGATGCCCAGGACCCGAATAAAAAACACGATCCTTTTATGCTGGTCACGGACCTTTCCCTTAGGATGGATCCTGCGTATGAGAAAATATCCCGTCACTTCCTCGACAACCCTGAGGAATTCAAAGAAGCGTATCAGAAAGCCTGGTTCAAACTGACGCACCGCGATATGGGCCCCAAAGCTCGTTATCTGGGTGATGAAGTGCCGGCTGAAGATTTGATCTGGCAAGATCCGGTACCCGCTGCAGATTATGATATCATTGATGCTAAAGATGTAGAAGGCCTTAAAAAGGACATCCTGTCCTCTGGTTTGGAAATTTCAGAACTTGTAGGAGCCGCATGGGCTTCCGCCTCTACGTTCCGCGGTTCAGATTACCGGGGAGGTGCCAACGGCGCACGTGTTCGTTTGGCTCCCCAAAACCAGTGGAAGGTGAACAACCCGGTTCAATTGGGCAGGGTCCTGGATGGCCTGACGGCGATTCAGGAGAAATTCAACGACTCCCAGTCCGGAAACAAAAAGGTCTCCCTGGCCGATTTGATCGTTTTGGGAGGTAGCGCTGCCGTGGAAAAAGCTGCACATGACGCCGGTCATAAGATCAGTGTTCCATTTACCCCGGGCCGCACGGATGCATCTGCAGAAATGACAGATGCGGAGTCTTTTGAACACCTTGAGCCTTTGGCAGACGGTTTCAGAAACTACACCAAAACCAAATTTTCTGTAAAATCGGAGGAATTGCTCGTGGATAAAGCCCAGCTGATGACCCTTACTGCTCCGGAGATGACTGTATTGGTTGGAGGGATGCGCGTTTTGAACGCCAACTGGGACGGATCCCAGAAGGGAGTCTTTACAGATAAACCTGGTACACTGACCAATGATTTTTTCGTAAATCTTTTGGATATGGGGAATGTCTGGAAGGCGATGGATGCCGATGAAGAGGTTTTTGAAGGTCGTGATCGAAAATCCGGGGAATTACGCTGGGTTGGGTCTCGAGTAGACCTTATTTTTGGCTCGAATTCTGAACTCAGAGCCCTCGCGGAGGTTTACGCTTGTGACGATGCCAAAGAGAAGTTTGCCAAAGACTTTGTGGCAGCGTGGAATAAAGTCATGAACCTGGATCGGTTTTAATACGACCCTGTAAAGGCATTTTAATTTTGCCTTAAAAATAGTGAAAGGCGATCCGCATCCGGGTCGCCTTTTTTTATACTATATTTCGGGATCAGAGCTTTGCACTAGCTCTTTACCTGGTACCCATCCTTGCAACAGAATCGTGGGGCACGGCATCAGTCCTCTAATAAAATATATGTCATGCGTCGTGGATCACTACCTGTAGATTTTTTGCCAATTGCCTTATCCGCCATAGTTTTCTTCCTGGTTTTTGGGTGTACTACCGAATCCAAACAACCGAATACTGAAATAGTTGCACTAAAACAGGTAAACTCAGCTTTCGAATTGGAACATATGGTCAGGGAGTGGTCTGAATCCTTTGTCACAAAGATCGATTCAACCTATACAGCCACTCTTAATTTTTACCTGGCTGATTCTTCAAAAGCCTGTCATGTACTATTTTCAAATAATCAATTTGAATTGGTACAGGGAAGTACAGATTCGTACAACCTATCATTTTCTTCCACAGAGGAGCATTACAATAAAATATTCAGGGGTGAAATGACAGCCATGACCTCCATGGGGCAGGCTACCTCCTCCGATCCCATACCCTTGAACTTTGACATTCAAAAGGCCATATCGGATAATGCGACCAATGACTTTTTGTTTATCGCACAGCGCTTCTTCAACAATACGCCCTATGACCTTGTCAAACTTGGAGCGGAACATGCAAGGCTCGTTCACGGCGGGCATGCCATACCCATTTTTTATCAAAGGACTGAAGGGATAGGTGTTCGAAGTGCCTGGTATCAAATCAACAAAGGAGAACAGGTGAATGAACCCGGCGATACCAATCCATTTCCCCAGTATTTCATTATAACCCAGGGAGAGGGCTATGCAAAAATTGGAAACGACACGATTGTAGTCAAGGAAAACGAAGCCTACTTTATACCGCCCAATAGCGATCACGTTTTCTGGAACGAGCACGAAGAGCCCATTGTGTATATCTTTTTGGCCTGGGGGAAGGGCGCTTAATACACAAACTGTTGTACAGTAGCTGAAAAAAGAATGGAATTAACACCAGAACTTAAAGAATATATGGACAGAAGCGTGCTGTGCTGGCTCGCGACAGTTTCTGGTGAAAACGAACCGAATGTTTCCCCCAAAGAAATCTTCACTTATTACGGAACGGACAAAATAATTATCGCGAATATTGCCTCCCCCCGAACGGTTCAGAATATTGAGCAGAACGAAAAAGTTTGTTTAAGTTTTATCGATATCCTTGTACAGAAAGGTTTTCAAGTAAAGGGAAAAGCAAAAATCATCAAAAAGTCGTGTCCTGATTTTTCTGAAATGCAAAGCGTACTGACCGCCATGACAGCAGGACAATTCCCTTTTACGTCTATAACAGTAATCACAGTCGACGAGGTTAAACCCATTTTAGCCCCCAGGTATGTGTTCTATCCGGAAACTACGGAGGTGGAACAAATTGAAAATGCAAAGAAGGCGTATGGTTTTTAAGAGCAGATTCAGAGATACTCAAATCATTGCCGTTCGCCGAAATTAGGAGAGCGGTAAGAAGTGACGGACATTTTTCCGGAAAAGGATAACTCAACAGTCTCTTTTTGAAGCGCAACGCCCATGCTGGGGAAATCGAGTAAGAAGAGTTTGCTTTACTCTTTCAAGCATACCATTTATAGGCTTTTGTGGTATATTAAATAAAAGGAAGTATGAAAAGAACACTTGAAGAACAGCGGATAGAATTTTCAAATCAGAAATTCCTGGCCACCCCTTTATCGGGCTTAATCGTTTGGACGATTATCGGATGTATCGGTATTTTTTTCTCGGACTTTATAGCGGTTTGGTCTATTTTTATCGGAACGGGCAGTATTGTTTATTTAGGACTGTTCCTTTCAAAATTTACGGGTGAAAATTTCCTGGATAAAAGCAAGCCAAAAAATGAATTCGACACCCTTTTCCTTTTTACCGCAGCCCAGGCCATCCTCGTGTACTCGATTGCCATCCCTTTCTTCCTGGTCGACCATACTTCCCTGCCGATGTCTGTTGGTATTCTGACCGGACTGATGTGGCTTCCGTTTTCGTGGATTATAAAGCATTGGGTAGGGATTTTTCATACTTTGACCCGAACGATTTCCATTGTGGCCCTGTGGTATCTTTTGCCCGAATACAGGTTTATCGCTATTCCTTTCACCATAGTCGCAATTTATATAGTGACCTTAATTATACTGAACGGGAGAGCAAAGGATTAGAAATGTCCGGCATAGGGATTTGCTGGATTATGGCCATGGCCCGTCGACATTAATCCGCATGAGTGCGGGCTGTTTTCACGACTCAGCACGCGCCATGAGCTTTGTAAAGAATTCGATAAAATCAGTGCATTGAAGTCAATATCCACATTCGAACACTTCTACCTCACCATCAAAAGGAACAGGTGGTTGCGGCAGTTTTGTTACTCATCCCCAGGACCGTGGCTTTGGGCGCCGTGCTGTACTTTCCGATTATTGTCAATATTTGGTTGCTCTCATTTGCTGTTCGTTTTGAAGGTTCATTTGTGACTGCGCCCCTGATGGTCCTGGCCAATGTATACCTCCTTGTCTGGAATTATGACCGGTTGCGATATATTCTGCCAACCTCAAAGTTTTCAGATCTGGGCGTCGTCCAAAAACCTGAGAAATACAATACTAAATTTCCCTTTGTGTTCTTCACTGGAGTAGTGCTTATTGTGATTGGCACAATTGCTTTTGCCCGTTTTGGTTATGATGCGATGCCCAGGAATTCACTGGCAGATTGTAAAAAGCAATTTGAGAATGCTAAGAATGAAACCGCCGGATTTGAATTTTGTGAATGCATTCATACCGCCGGACAACCCTTAAATGCGTGTTTGAAAGCGTTTGAGGATTCGGGGAATTAATGGAAATACCCAAATTGTTATGAGTTAACGAGTCTCAAGGATTCAAAATAAATTTAAATAATAAGCATTTTGAACTTAACACATTTTTAAATCCAAAGTAAACATGAAACATCTACAGCTTACAATATGCCTGAGCTTACTAAGCCTGGTGGTAACCCCTTTATTTTCCCAGCAGAATGAATTTATTGCAGACTATTTAGAGCGGTTGGAGCAGTCCCGGAAATATCTCTTGCTCGTCGCGGAAACGATGCCTGAGGAACAATACGGTTTCAGGGCGACCTCGGAATCCCTCAGCTTTGCCGAGAATCTAATGCATATCGGTTTCGCGCTGGACTGGCATAGCCAATCCCTGCTCGGGGGGCGGGAATCGCGCGACTGGAATACGGATGTCATCTATAAGGTGAGCGGGAAATCCAAGGCCGAAATGATCGTTGTGGTTGACGAAACTTTTGAAGCAGCCATTGCATTGATCCAAAAGTTCGACCCCGTGCAACTCGTGGATCGTCTGGACTATTTCGGCCTGGACCGCACGAAACGACAGATCTTTCTCTTACTCGCAGACCATATCACACACCACAGGGGGCAAATGCTGGTTTCGATGCGACTCAATGGGCTCACTCCGCCCAGATATGTGCTTTTTCAATAATCATTGACTTCTCACGCCCCTGCTCCAGCAATAAACCAAGGAGCATGCGCATTTTTACGCACTGAGGTCTTCCTTTTACCCTCATACAAATGTTTCAATACAAAATTGTTTTGAGGGTGATTATGAGTTGGTATTTGTGTATATCAAAAAAATATAGTATTATAGTGATATCAAAACGATACTATTATGAAAAATGAGAAACACCTAATGCCCTCCAGTGGCTATGTCATGCTTTTTGTCTTTTTTATCCTTCTCGTAGTTATGATCGGGGGGTTGATTTTCTTTCGGAATCCCCTGTTTCTGATTATGGCGCCTTTTCTCTTGCTGTTTATGCGAGGATTCTTTACCGTGAATCCAAATGGCTCCAAAGTTATGGTCCTCTTTGGGTCCTACAAGGGTACGGTACGCGATAATGGTTTTTTCTGGGCCAATCCGTTTTATACACGCCAACGAATCTCGCTGAGAGCCCGAAATTTTGACAGTGAACGGGTGAAGGTAAATGACAAAATCGGAAACCCCATCCTGATCAATGTGATTTTGGTCTGGCAGGTGGAAGACACCTACAAGTCTGCCTTTGATGTGGATAACTACGAGGAATTCGTAAGGGTACAAACCGATGCGGCCGTGCGGAAACTGGCAGGGTCCTATCCTTACGACAATTTTGACGACGAGCAGGCTGAGCTCACCTTACGCTCCGGGATGGATGAGGTCAATGAAGCCCTGGAAACTGAGATAACCGAGCGGCTGAGCATAGCCGGGATTAAGGTTATGGAGGCCCGTATTGGGTATTTGGCATATGCTCCTGAGATCGCGAGTTCCATGCTTAAGAGACAACAGGCGGTGGCCATTGTGGCTGCGCGTAAAAAGATTGTTGAAGGTGCCGTTGCCATGGTTGAGGACGCCCTCCTGCAACTGGCCCAGGACAACATCATTGAATTCGACGATGACAAAAAGGCATCTATGGTCAGTAACCTGATGGTTGTCCTTTGCGGGGATAAGGAAGTTGTTCCTGTGGTAAATGCAGGATCCTTAAACGCCTGATCTGTGAGTAAGCGGAAATCCTTTGTATTGCGAATCGATCCTGAATTGTTCAAGCAGGTGGAGAAATGGGCAGATGACGAGTTTCGTAGTGTCAACGGTCAGTTGGAGTGGATGATACACAAAAGCCTCAAGGATAATAAACGCCTGCCTAAAAAGGAAAGATAACTGGAGCGTCAGCAGGTTTTTCTGCGGTGGGGTGGGGATCTGCGGTCTGGGCTACAGGCCCCTCAGGGCTCCTATTACTATTTTTTGCTTGGTGGAATCGCGGGTGGAGAAGTGTCTTTTTCTGATGAAGAAGTCCCGTCAGGGTGTTTTCGGTCTTCTTTGCCAGGCAGGAGTTTATAAAACAACCATCCGAAGCCCAGCAGGAGATGGAAAACGATTAGGACGAGTATAATTTTAGTCGTCAGGTTCATAACACCCTTTTTGAAGTCTACGCGATTTGAGCTTACATCAGATTTATTTTACGCGTATCAATATCCAGTCCGATATTTCTTTGAGGGCTTCAGGAGCAAAGGTTTCCTCCAGGGCGGCGTATTCACTCGGAGATCCTGTGGCCGAATTTTGAAAGAGGTGATTCAATCCGGGCAATTCCCGCACCGTCACATCGGAATTCCCTCCCGCTTTTAAATGCTTGTCAATCGCCTCCAGATTTACCTGGGAAGGGACCTGCAGGTCCATTTCTCCGTTCAGGGCCAGGACAGGGCATTTTACCTGCTCCAGTGCCGGGGCAGGATCGTATCGCATAAAATACTGCATCCATGGAGAAGCCAGGGCATCTGCCTGTGTTGAAACGATGTCTTCTACGGACATACCCTGGGGAACTTGCTCCGGATCTTTTTCAAAGGCCTGAATAAAGTACTGTTGCAGATCTTTCTTGAGTTCGGCCGGATCTTCTACAGTGCGCACCAAATCCAGCGCCCCCCGGGTGAGATCCATTTCCTTTTTCAGGGCGTCCCCGCTCACCCCGCTGGCTTTTCGGATGAGCTCACTCTGAAGCATGAGGATGTCATATCCTGAAATCCCGGGCCCGGCAAGAAGCACCATAAACGCAATATCATCGGATTTCGCGGCAACCATAGGACCTATAAGTCCTCCTTCGCTATGACCGATAAGCCCGATTTTTTTGGTATCGATATCCGTCCGGGACTTCAGAAAGGCCACGGCGCTTGTCACATCTGTGGCCAGGTCCTGGCTAGTGGCTGTTGAGTGATCCCCTGTGGATTTCCCCGTCCCCCGGTCGTCGTAGCGCAATACCCCTATACCCTGGCGCGTCAGGTGATCGGAGAGGACCAGGAAAGGTTTATGTCCAAATACCTCTTCATCCCGGTTTTGGGCGCCACTACCACTAATAAGCACTACCACGGGAAAAGTTCCACTTTCGGAGGGTAGGGTAAGGGTGCCTGAAAGCGTTAGTCCGTCTCCCGGGTTGGGGATAGCTACCTCTTCGGAATAGTAGGGATAAGGAGCTTTGGGTTCCTGTGGCCTTAGGAGTTTCTTTTTTGCTACCGGATCCCTGGAAAAATTAAGGGGCAGGGATTGCCCCATTTGTGTAAACGTCCCTTCTATATTTCCGTCCTTGTTCAGGTCCCCTGTATAGGCGATCGCCATGGGAGCCACTTCGAATGTCAGGTTGGAGTTTTCATAACTGAGGGAAGTGATCTCAATACCTGTAGCCCCCTGGTCCGGACTGTCCATGGTCCCTGTAAAACCCTGGCCACCCTCTGTTATATGGATTACGAGGGGGAGTTGTATGCCCTGGACTTCAAGTACCCCGTTCCAGGTACCGGAAATCTCCTGACCCCAGGCCCCAAAGACGATCAGGAGCGTTGTAATTAATAGCAGCGTTTTCTTCATGTTAGGGGCAGTTCAGTGCTCAGGATAGTAGGTGACTTTGCAATTTTGGCAAACAGAATGGTCGTCTTCCGGGATGAGCTGGATGCCCTCCAGATGCTTTTTGGCATAATCGACCACCCAACCGTCGTGGGGGTCGTGGGAATCCACGTCGTGACTATAATTGCGGACCGCATCGAAGAATGCACCACCGTATTCCTGCCTCCCCCAGCAATTGGGGCAGTACCCTTCAGGGGTAGCCTCGGCAGATAAGGTTTTGTTCTTTTTAAAATAAGACAGGAAATCATGCATTTTGGCCATAGAATAACTGGTTTTTTGAGGTGAATAGCCTATACGGGCCGGGCATATTTACTTACAGCAATCACAACGGCTGCAGTTACAGGAGGTGCAGGGGCAACTGGCATCCCGGCAGTTCCCGCAATTGCATTTGGTACATTCGCAATTGGTGCAGGTGCAGGTATTCATAACGTTTTAATTTTGTGAGGTTCAAAAGTGTTTCGGATCCTCTTCTTTACATTAAAGGTAATAAAAACCCATGGAATTTTCAGGGGATTTTTCTATGTTCAAAGGTTCTTTGGCCGCTGTGAATCTTTTACGGGCATTGGCTATCTTTAACCACCAACCAGGGTACTTTTCAACCCTTCAAAACAACGCAAAATGTCTTCGTATTTCAGGACTACCTTACTTTTGGCCTTATCGGTCAGTGTATTATTCGGATTTCGACTGTGTGCCCAATCTTCGGATACACCATCCCTCGAAACGGTGGCTGCCGCCCTGGAGTTCAGGGAAATTGGCCCGGCCGTCATGGGCGGGCGTATTGCAGATATTGCTGTGAATCCGCAGAATTTCAATACCTGGTATGTGGCCGTAGGGTCAGGAGGGGTATGGAAAACGACCAATCGGGGAACTACCTGGAAACCTGTTTTTGATGCCCAGGCCTCTTACTCCATCGGCTGTGTGACCCTGAGCCCGCAAAACCCCGAAGTCGTTTGGGTAGGAACGGGTGAAAATGTAAGTGGCCGGCATGTGGGATGGGGAGACGGGGTGTACCGCAGTTCCGATGGGGGAAAGACCTGGGAGAACAAAGGGTTACCGCAATCCGAACATATAGGTAGAATTCTGGTAGACCCCAGGGATGACAATGTTGTATTTGTGGCGGCGGAAGGACCACTATGGGCCTCCGGTGGCCAGCGCGGCCTCTACAGGTCGCAGGATGGGGGAAATACCTGGGATCTCGTACTGGAGATCGACGCAGATACCGGTGTGACAGACGTGGAATTTGACCCCTCCAACCCCGATATTCTCTATGCTGCAGCTTATCAAAGGCGCCGCCATGTCTGGTCACTGCTGGCCGGTGGTCCGAATTCAGGTATATATAAATCCACGGACAATGGAACCACATGGAAGCAGGTGGATTCCGGATTGCCCGGTGGGGATATGGGTAAAATTGGTTTGGCTGTCACCCCCGCCGATCCGGATGTAGTCTATGCCACCATTGAAGCCTCGGAAGGCGAAAAGGGTTTTTACCGCTCTACAGATAGAGGGGAAAGCTGGGAGCGCCGCAACAGCTATACTTCAGGAGGTACCGGCCCGCATTATTATCAGGAAATAGAAGCTTCTCCTACCGATCCAAACCTGGTTTACCAGATGGATGTCTTTTTACACGTTACGCGGGACGGAGGAAAAACCTTTGATTACCTCGGGACAGGGCGGGAAAAACACAGTGATAACCACGCCCTTTGGATTGATCCGTCGGACGGGGCGCATTTGCTGGCAGGTACGGATGCCGGGCTGTACGAATCCTATGACGAGGGGACTACCTGGAGGCACTTTCCAAACCTTCCGGTTTCACAGTTTTACAAGCTGGGACTGGACAATGCGGAGCCTTTTTACAATATTGTGGGGGGAGCCCAGGACCTGGGTACGCTTATAGGGCCTTCCCGAACCTTTAATATCGAAGGGGTGCGAAATCAGGATTGGTATGTACCCCTGGGAGCCGATGGATATGAGTCGGTTTTTGATCCTGAAGATCCCAATACGGTATATATGGAAATTCAGCAGGGCCTCCTCCACCGCCTGGACCGGCGCACCGAAGAGGTATTGAATATACAACCCCAGCCGGGTCCTTCAGACCCGCCGGAGCGATGGAATTGGGACAGCCCTGTGCTCGTTAGTCCGCACAATTCCAAACGGCTTTATTTTGGCTCCCAGCGGGTGTGGCGCAGTGAGGACAGAGGGGATTCCTGGACGGCCATCAGTGATGACCTTACGACCAATACAAACCGGTATGAACTCGAAATGGGAGACCGGGTCTGGAGTATCGACGCCCTTTACGACACCGGAGCCATGTCCAAATACGCTACCCTGACGGCCATTTCAGAATCCCCCCGTGTTGAAGGGTTACTCTATACGGGATCAGACGACGGGATGCTCCATAGTAGCGAAGACGGGGGACAGACCTGGCGTAAAATGGCCGGGCTCCCCAAAATGCCATCCCGCGCATTTATTACGGATGTAGAAGCCTCTCCCCACGATGACAATACTGTTTTTGTCGCCGTGGATATGCATAAACAGGGCGATTTTAAGCCCTACCTGTTTATGAGTTCGGACCGGGGTCGCTCCTGGAAATCCATTGCCGGTAATTTGCCCTCCAAGACCATCGTATGGGTGGTAAAGCAGGATCACGTGAATCCGGATTTAGTGTTTATCGGTACCGAATACGGCATATATTTCTCACCTGACAAGGGGGGCACCTGGGTACCCCTCAAAGGGGGAATTCCGACCATTCCCTTCCGCGATATTGAATTGCACCCCAGGGATAACGACCTTGTCGGAGCTTCTTTCGGAAGGGGTTTTTACATATTGGATGATTATTCTGCCCTGCGCGAGCTCCCCAATACTGTAAAACAGGGTTCTAATACCCTTTTTTCCGTCCGCGACGCCTGGTGGTATATCCCCAATACACCCATGCAGGCCAAAGAAATGCCTACACTGGGCAGCACGTTGTACGTGGGGGAGAATCCGCCTTATGGCGCGGTACTTACCTATCACCTCGGCGAAATCCCTCAAACCGGAAAAGCGTTAAGGCAGGAAGGTGAAAAAGAGCTCCGAACACAGAAGGAGAGCATTCCATTTCCAGGCTGGGATAAACTCCGGGAGGAAAGCCTGGAAGGTACGCCCCAGGTACTCCTTCTGATAAAAGATTCCAGCGGGAGCCCGGTGCGGTGGATTCAGGGGGAGGCTGCTAAAGGGTTGCACCGAACTTCGTGGGACCTGCGGTACGCCGCTCCGAATCCGGTATCCCTTTCCAAACCCGGGTTTCAGCCTCCCTGGGCGGGTGCTCCTCAGGGCCCTCTGGCGGCTCCCGGTCAGTATTCGGTCACTTTGTATGTGTTGCACCAGGGAAAGTTGTCCGCACAGGGGAGTCCCAGAACATTTAATGTAAAACCCCTGCCTGGTGATTCCCCGGATCTGGATTTCCAGTCGGTAGCCACCTTTCAGCAACAAACCTCAGACCTGCTTCGGGAAACCTCCCTTGCCCGTAAAACTCTGGATGAGGCCGAAGAACGGTTACGGTATATGGACGCGGCTTTGCCGCGAACCCCAAAGATTACAGAAGCCCATTTTGCGGAGTTTGAGCGTCTGGAAAAGCAACTGGCAGAACTGCAGATGCGCCTGATGGGCGATCCGATCTTACAGCAAAAGAACGAATCGATCTCACCCTCCATCAACTCAAGGGTTGGAGAGGTGGCCTATGGGCATTGGGATACCCGCCAGCAGCCTACAGCCACCCAAAAAGCCCAGATAGAATCGGCTACAAGGGACTATCAGGCCTATAAAGGGGTTCTAAAAAGCTTCATGGATGATCTGGAGGCGTTTCAGAGTGAACTGCAGAAAGCAGGGGCCCCATGGACACCCGGGCAGAAACTGGATTAAATCACGGACCCCCTTTTGTTTAAATCTCTAAGGCTGCTCAAGGGTTTCAAGCCCACTGGCCTCCAGGATTTTATTGACCCTTGGCAACTCCTTTTTTAGAATGGTGTTCAGGTTACCGAGATGGGTGTCCAGTTCGGCTGATAATTCATTAAAGACTTTATAAGCCCCATTAGTAGGTCTCGCATCCCCCGTTTCTACGCTGCGTCTGAGTGAGGCCAACCGGTTATTCAGTTTGATCGGGAAATTCAGGGGATCCTGGTTGGATTGGTTTTGAACCTGATAGAGTTCTTGTTCCACAGCGCTGAGGTCATCCAGAAAAGGTTGCAGGGTTTTCCCGTATTCCCGATCCGGAATCTGCTCCCGGTTTTCGGAAATGTGCGATTTCATCCGGCGAATCTCAATTACCGCTTCGTTAGCTGTGCTGGTCTTTTCCATGATCTGGTTGGAAAGCTCAAACTGCGCTTGAAGATCGGCCTGTGAAATGCCCTTCAGGTTGGGATCCATTAAGATGGCAAAAGGATGGATTTGCATCCCTCCATCTGTCTTTAAACGCACTTTGTAATTTCCCGGAGGCGCTTTTGGCCCCCTTTGCGGACGGGCACTCCATATAATCATACCGTCAAAGGTCGTGGCGCCCGGGTATCTGAGATCCCAGGTAAATGTATTAAGCCCCCGGGCCGTTGTGGGTTTGGAGGAACCTCCTCTCTGCCACCAGGGGAGATCCGGATCCTCCTCATATTCCGGCTGACTGCCGGTGAAGGTGTCGACCACACGATCCTGGGCATCCAGAACCTCAATGGTAAGGGTATCCAGGGCTTCTTTGAGATAGTACTGAATGGTCGCATCAGAAACGCCGCGAATGGCATCGGCAGGTGCAAAAAGAACTGCAGATTTGTCTTTGAGTGCCTCGGAATACTGCCGGATCGGCCGGATATCATCCAGAATCCAAAAGCCCCGGCCGTGCGAACCGAGGACTACATCGTCATCCTTTACGACCAGGTCGCGAATGGGGGTATCGGGCAGGTTTAGCTGTAAGGATTGCCATCCGGCCCCATCATCCATAGAAAAATAGACCCCGTGCTCTGTGGCGAGAAACAGCAATCCCTGCCGGACCGGATCTTCCCGTACGGCCCGGGCAAAATGCCCGTCGGCAATCCCGTCGATGATTTTCGTCCAGGTCTTCCCGTAATCGTGGGTTTTAAAAACATAGGGCTGCCGGTCATCTACCTGATAGCGGTTCGCCGCAAGATAGAGGGTTCCTGGCCGGTGTTTGGATTCGTCGATAATACTGATGCGCGAGAATTTAGGCAAACCTTCCGGGGTGATGTCCTCCCAGTTTTTACCGCCATTACGGGTGATATGAACCTTACCGTCATCGGAACCGGCCCAAATGGTATTGATGTCATGCCAGGAAGGAGCCAGGGCGAAAACCGTGGCATAGATCTCCGGCCCGTTCATATCCATGGTGATGACACCCCCTGTTTTACCCAGGGTGGTGGGGTCCGCATAGGTAAGGTCCGGGCTTATTTTTTCCCAGGACTGCCCATCGTCAGTGGTTTTCCAAACGTGCTGGGAACAGGTGTACATTACCCTGGAATCCTGGGGGGCGAACATAATGGGAAAAGTCCATTGCCAGCGTTCGGGCAATGCCTCTGCAGGTTCCCCTGAAAAGAATCGCGGATATACCTGAATGTCCCTGACCTGTCCGTTGCTGCGGTCGTAACGGGTGAGCAAAGCCCCCTGGCTACCGGCGTAAAAAATATCCGGTTTTTCAGGATGCTGGGTGATCCATCCGCTTTCCCCGCCTCCTACGGCGTAATACCAGCCATGATTGGGTCCGCGCGCCTGCATATGCTCCCATCCGTCACTGGGCATGGCGAGTGTACTGTTATCTTGTTGGGCACCTGCAACGTGATAGGGAACATCACTGGTAGTCATCACGTGATAGAACTGTGTGGTGACGTAATCCTGTTCGGTCCAGGATTTACCTCCGTTGGTACTCACATTTCCACCCCCGTCATTGGAGTTGATCATACGGTCCGGGTTGGCAGGGTCAATCCAAAGATCGTGATTGTCTCCATGGGGTACTTTAATCGTGGTGTCGAAGGTCTTGCCTCCATCAGTAGATTTATAAAACCCCGTATTTAGGCAGTACACCGTTTCTTTGTCCAATGGGTCCGCGTAGATTCTGGAGTAATAAAAGGCCCGCTGCCGGAGCTTGCGCTCGTCATTGGTGCGTTCCCAAGTTTTTCCTCCATCGTCCGAACGAAATACACCCCCTTCATTGGCCTCAACGATAGCCCACACCCGATTGGAATCTGCCGGAGATACCGTTACCCCAATCTTTCCGATCGGCCCCTCCGGCATTCCGTCATTTGAAGTCAGGTCGGTCCAGGAAGTGCCTCCGTCGGTAGACTTCCATAATTTGCTGTCACCTCCGCCGCCCCACATTTTCCAGGCCTTTCGATAAACTTCCCATGTAGTGGCGTACAGCACCTCAGGGTTATTTCGGTCTATGATCAGATCCACAGCCCCCGCCTTAGGACTTACATATAAAACCTTTTCCCATGAGTTCCCCCCATCAGTGCTTCGGAAAACCCCCCTTTGTTCATTTTCCCCATAGGGATGCCCCAGGGCTGCGACATAAACGATATCCGGGTTGGTGGGGTGGATGCGTATCCGGGCAATGGCCTGGGTGTCTTCAAGGCCCATATGTTTCCAAGTTTTTCCTGCGTCGATGGTTTTATATACACCGTCTCCCTGGGTGATACTCCCCCGGAGTTGGACCTCGCCCATCCCGATATAGACCACGTCAGGCTGGGTTTCCGCTACAGCTACCGCTCCTACGGAAGAGCTGGTGACCTGCCCATCGGTAACGGGCTCCCACTCATTTCCGCCATCGGAAGTTTTCCAGAGTCCGCCTCCAGTGGCCCCAAAGTAGTATTCCTCCGGGCGGGAAGGACTCCCTGCGCACCCCAGGGATCTCCCGCCCCGGTTTGGCCCTATATTGCGCCATTTCAGACCCTTATAAAAGGAGGTGTCGATAGAGACGCTCTGGTTGGAAGCGGTCGTGGTTTGTTGGGCGCCCAGCGTAAAACCAGCGCACAGCAAACTGAAATAAAACAGGAGTTTTGGAAATGACTTCATCGAAAAAGGGGGTTTAAAGGTTCATGACACAGGAGCCGGATGATGTGATTTATAATCAAGGGTTTGAGTCGGTGGTTAAAAATAGAAAAATTTTAATCGTAATTCCATTGCTCTGAATCAGATGACGACCTTGGAGAAATGGCGCTTTTTCAGTCAGGAATTCAAGTGCCATTCAAGGCAGAGAGACCCCTAAACCTCCGGATCCGGGCTTGTCTCCTCCAATCCGGTCTCGGGCTGGCCTTTAATCCGTAATTGAAATATATCCTCCCTGGAATAGTGTCCGTTCACATCGAAATCCATTTTAGAAGGAATAATAGTCTCCAAATCCAGTTCTGCCCTCAGAGCCCCTGCTTTATCATACAAAGGTCCGGCGAGGAACTCGCCCATGGGCGAGACGATAGCGCTTCCGCCCGGGCAAAGATTTTCGGGTTCGTCCTGTACCAGGGTTTTGTACTGGGGTGGGTACATGGACTTGGTATAGTACTGGTTACAACCCAGCACAAAACAACGCCCTTCCAGGGCAATGTGCTGCAGGGTTGCGGTCCAACCCGCCCGGGAATCCGCCGTGGGTGCCACGTAGATTTCCACCCCCTTGCGATACATGGACATCCGGGCCAGGGGCATATAGTTTTCCCAGCAGATCAGGCCTCCGAGTTTGCCGATTTTAGTTTGAAAGGTTACCAGGGAAGATCCGTCTGCTTCTGCCCAAATCAGCCGTTCCGTCCCGGTGGGTTTAATCTTTCGATGTACTCCCAGAAGTCCGTCCGTAGGGGAGAGATACAACATGGAACAGTACAGACTGCCGTTTTGGTGCTGTTTTTCGGTTACCCCGATTACCAGATATACGTGTTCTTCCCGAGCCAGATTCTCAAGACGTTTTAAATCTGCACTCTCGAGGTCTAAACTGTTCCGGTGATATTCCCCGAAGAGCTTTCGCCCTTCGGCATCCCGACTTCCAACCTTGGCTCCGAAGGTAAAGCCTCTGGGATACCCCGGGATGAAGGATTCGGGGAAAACAATGAGATCACACCCCTCCCGCGCATGTTTTCGGGTAAGGCCTTCAACCTTCTGCAGCGTTTTGGATTTGTCAAAAAAAACGGGACTGTCCTGTATCAGGCAGGCGGTTATTTTCATATTCGCTTCGAATTTACCTTGCATCTTTGGGAGTGTCCTGCTTCGTTAAGCGGCCCCGGGGGTCGATGTCGATTGTTGTTAAATGTAGGGAATTTGAAGAAAGTTACGCCGTATGCGAACAGCGAACGCATTAATTTCTCTATTTTACCTTTTTGTACTCCTTTACACAGCAAAACCAATAAAGTCATTTAAAAATCCTTAGAAATGAAAAAAATAATCCTCCTCATAATGACCCTAAGCATGACCGGGGTACTCTCTGCCCAGGTGGGACGCACTCCTAAAACCTCCTTTACCAAAATGTATCTGCCTGTATGGCAGGAAGCTCGGGAGCATTGTCTTGAGGTTGCCCGGGCCATGCCCGATAGTTTGTACGCTTTTAAACCTACCCCCGTAAGCAAGACTTTCGGAGAACAAATGGTACATATTGGATATACTATAGAACTGCTGACCCAGCGGTATGTAGAGGGGATGGAAGTAACCCCCAACCCCCCGGACGCAGCTTCGATGACCCGGGCCGAGATCATCACGCTGCTCGAAAAGGGATTTGACTATACCACAGAGGTTATTTATACCATAGACCAGAGTCAATTGGATGAGACCTGTGTAATGTACCATAGTGGAAACACCGTGAGCCGGGCATTCGCACTGTTTTACGTTCAGGACCATATGGCAAATCACCGGGCAAAGGCAAATCTGTACCTGCGACTATGCGGAATAGCCCCTCCTGAGTATACCTGGTAGTATTGACAGTTCCGTTTTGAACCGCTGCCCGGATTCCCGGGTGGTGTTTTGATACTGATCTTTTCCGACGCATTAAATTGTAGGAATAAACCCTTTTGTTTTCAGCTTTTTACAACCATTAATCGCCTTAATTTCACTACCTTTAATGTACCTTTAATGTACTTTTAAAAACACGAGAAATGAAAAAAATCAAGCATGTAATTGCACTTCTTTTAGTGGGTAGTTTGGGGCTTACAGCTTCAGCTCAAAGCGAAAAAGATCAAAAAATTCTGGCCGATGCCGATGAAGCGGTAGCCACGTTATTGAAAATCGATCCGAAAATGAAGGATTATTTTGATAAATCGGCCGGGGCGGCGGTTTTCCCCAATGTAGGTAAAGGCGGCTTTATTTTGGGTGGCGCTTCAGGAAACGGAGTCCTCTATGAATACGGCAAAAAAGTGGGCATGTGCAGCCTGAAAAAGATTAGCGTTGGACTGCAGGCTGGTGGTGAGGCCCTGATTGAAGTGATTTTCTTTGAGACAAAGGCAGATGTGGAGAAATTTAAGGAAGGAGATTATGAATTTGACGCGGGTATTTCAGCCACTGCCATAACAGCAGGTGCCAGTGTTGATGCGGAATACAAAGATGGCGTAGCCGTTTTTACGTATACCAAAGGGGGTCTTATGGGCGATATTTCTGTCGGAGGTCAGAAGTTCGAGTATAAGGCGTTTTAATTCGTACCTCCCATACGTCAAAAGTTTATGAAGGAGCTGTTCCGTGCGCGCGATTCTTTTGGTAAAAATCCAGAAGAGTGAACGCCAGTTCAGCTCCTTTCTCTTCCTGAATAAAGTGGCCTGCTACCCCTATCTGGTGGGGCTGGTCTTTGGCCCGGGGTACGTATTTTCTGATATGCCTGGTCGGCCCCTTTCACAATGGGATCTTCTGGTTTTATCGGGGCCAGTGCTGGAAAAATCCAGACACCCGCCTTGCAGTCCTCCCGGGTTCCCATCTTAAAACTGACCTTCGAAAGTTTCAAGGGTCTTCCAGATTTCTTTAAAGGTCTCCACTCCTTTTTGGTTTAAATCTGTATTGACCAACAGAAGTTTCCCGGTCAGGGTTTTGGCATTAAAGAACATAAAAGTGCTCACTCCGGGATCTCCCCCGGTATGTCCGATTTGATCATGAGATGAAAACCCCATAAACACGCCCATGTTATATTCATCGTTATAGACCCCATCACTTCGGCTGGTAAACTGCGAGGCCTGAAGCTGGGGTGTGAATAGCTCTTTGAAACTTTCAGGGGTGAGAATTTTTCCGTTTCCCGAATAGCCGCGAATCAGTTCAGAGAGGTATTTTCCAAGATCCTCAGCGGAGGTCATCAGCCCTCCGTCGGGAAAATTCACAAGAGAATACGGGGCAAGCGGAATTCCGGTATCTGTATAGGTACGGGAGTGTTTGGAAAAATCGACTTCCGAAGGAAACCAGCCCGAATGAGTCATCTCCAGGGGTTCAAAAATATAAGTACGAGTGAAGTCGTTAAACGGTGTTCCGGTCGCTTTTTCAAGGGCAAGAGCGGCCAGGCCTGCCCCAATATTGGAATACTCAAAACGCCCGCCGGGTTTCTTTTTTAAAAAGGTTTTTTTTCGGTACCACTCCCCATCCTTGCTTAGAATGCGCTGCTGGAAGTCTTCTAAAGAGCGCATTTGTGAAGGGGGCAGAAAATTGGCATATATGGCGTCTTCTCCATTCTCGGCATTGCGAAGTATATATCCTTTTTCATCGTATTCATCAGGATCTGTGATCCCGGAGGTATGAGTCACTAAATGCCTGAGGGTAATAGGAAACTCTGGATAATACGGATGTGTCACTTCAAACGGAAGGTGCATATTGACCGGGTCATCCAGATCTAATTGCCCCAACTCCTGAGCCTTTAAAAGGGCGATACCGATAAAGGTCTTGGAAATAGAAGCGATGTTCTGAATGGTGTTGATATCGTAGGCTTTTTGGGCTGCGAGGTCTGCATTGCCGAAACCTTTGACGTATTGAACACCATCCCCGTCGACCAGGGCTACTGAAAAGCCTACCAGGGGCCCTGAGTCAAAAATCATCTTCAATGTATCTGTCAAGGCTTCCCTTGGTGGTTCTTCGGTTTGTGCCAGACCCCCCTGGCCGATAAAAAACAACAGGATTATGTATATAGAAAACCGCATCGTATGTGTTTTTGTTTGCTATAGATTCGACAGCGACTGCGTTCGTGACCTCAGTCCCCGGCATGGAGCATATACCTATAATGCTCAGGTCCGTACAAAGCATTGTCTTTGTATTGGTAGCTCCCCCAGTTTTCGTTGGCATACCGGTGGAGCGCCCCTGAATTCTCAATACCCCACTCGAGTTCGACAGCCTTGGACTCGGCGTAATCCTCCATGCCCCGGCACTCGTCCACGAGCCCGATATAACTATAGGGAGCCGTTTGATAAATTTTAGTCCATCCCTGGTCCGCGACCAGGGTAAATCCCAGAACCTCCTGGTAAAACTGTTGCATTTTAAGCATATCCTTATGATAGGTCCAGGTGATGGAACCGTAAAAACTGAGCTCCCCAGTTCCCGCAGAGATTTTAGGCGCATCGGCCAGGGATGCCATAAAGCGTTCGTTTTCCGGATGCTGTTTAAACATCTCGAATTCAAGGAGATATCCTTCGGGATCCATGGCGACAAAACCGTCGTGAGCCCCACCAGCTTTGGGTTTGTAGGGGTACTTTATCGGTACTTCACGCGCTTGCATCAGCGCGTACCACTCGGGCAGCTGATCGGTAAGCAAGGCAATCGCCGTAGATTTAGGCTGATTCTTCGGATGTACCTCACTGAGCGGATGCAATTCAATAAAGGCGTCCTGGCTTATTTGGAAACGCAGGGAGTCGACGCGCTGCAGGCCAAGGGTATTTCCGTAAAAATTTTGTGCTTTTTCCAGGTCTTCGTAGTAGAGATGGGTCGTTTGGCTCAGAACCCCGAAAGAGGCCAGGGTTCGGTGTCCGATCGTTTTTGAAAGTAATCCATTGATTCCTTTAGTATCATACCCCAGCAGTCGTCCGAGACGCCTGGCCAGGGCCTCGGACGCTCCCCTGTCGTTTGTCGGTTTCAAACGGATATCTGATTTTAGCTGCTCGTATTGGGTTAGCCGGTTTCCGGTGTACATCAGGATTACAGTTTTTCCTTCCGTAAGGGAAGGGGGAAAGAGGGCCGTTTTTGGAAAATCATCCTCCCGGTAGAGCGCTACTTTGTATCGTTGGGCTATGGCTTCGAAATCATCCCAAATGGCATCGGCCGCTGCCAAATCCATTGGGTGGCTCAGGGCGATGGGTTTGGCGCCGCTGGAGACCATTTCACAGAACACTTCAAAACCTGCCAGTTTCCCTGTTTTCTCATCCTCGCAAGACGTATTGAAGATAAGGATGCCCGTAATAATCCATAGAAATCGTTTCACGCCATTGATTTTTTTAAAGATAGAAATAATAGGGGTAGGAGGGGGGGGTAAGATCATGGGTACGCCGTGTAGTTTCCAATTTCTACCCTGGCCGAGAGGGCCGAGCCCGAGCGCACCCAGGAACCAAAGCTATTGTTCCTGTAATAGGTGGGATGGTTTTTCAGGTCGGATTTGGAATTTGTAGTTCCAAAAAGGGTTCCTGCAAGGATTTTGCCAATTTGGATATCTACAACTTCCTTTCCTTCAATCATAAGGGTATCGTAGGTCACGCGATCCGGATGTTCCCGGACGTAGGTTTCATAAGTATCCGCGATATATTTCCGATCCTTTTTTTCCAGTATCCATTCGAAGACCACATAAAAAACTTCTTCCTCAAGGTGATACGCCCGGGGCAATTCAAACGTCAACCACCCTTTTCGTATGCTTGAGTATTCGATGATCTGATCGTCTACCAGATCCTTTCCCGGGACACCGCCGTTTTCCTGATCCACAGCCATAAACCGAAGCCTCACTTTGAATTCGGGAGACTTATTCCCTGCGATAAACAGGGAAACCTTTTGTAGGTAGGGAAGATCGGGATATCCTTTTTTGTCGATCCGCAATGCTATGGCGCTGCCGGCGTAAATACTGTCATAGGCCAATTGCCCCGAGAGTAAAAGGCTTTTACCATTGCCCAGAGTTACCGATTTTCGTTTGACGGACTTTTCCGGGATCAGGGTAATAGGGTCCAGCTCAAAGGCTTTTGAATCGAGATAAATCAAGATTTCCTTCGCCTCTGCCAGTTCCCTGACTGTGAAGTACTGGGGTTGATATCCTAGAGAGGAGAAGAGCAGCTCCCGGTTCTCGAAGGACTCTGGGATATCTATTGTGAAGGTGCCATCTGCGTCAGATAGGCTCCCCACTGTGCTGTTTTCGATACCAATATTGGCAAAGGGTATCGCCGTTTTTGTATCCCTTGCCAACAGCTTGCCGGAAACCTGAATTTGAGCAGTCAGCGCTCCGCCGGCTAAACAGAATATTGCCGCGATAATGAATGACTTGCAAGGCATCTGGAATCGGCAGGTTATGTGCAAAACAGTCTTCATGAAGGCTTCAATTTTTAAGAATGGAGTCGATAAGGGTTTCCTGAAAGCGATTCTGATCGCGGTAGGGTATCAGGTGTCCGGAGTTTTCAAACAGGAAGAAGTCCTTTTCGGGTGCATTTACATGCAGATAGTACTGCAGGGCGATCTTGTAATCGATCCGGTAATCTTTTTTTCCGACTATAAAGAAGACCGGGCATTCCAGGGCTGGCAATGTCTCAAATAAATTCCTTTGAACGGCCTGGTTAAAGACATCGAGCCAGGTATCAGACCAGTCAAAAACATACTTCCTGAAGGCTTTTCGCTGCCCAAATCGACTTCCTTCTTTGAGGAAAAGCCATTTTCGCGAATAGTACAACTGTTCTGCATTTTCAAAGGGAAGTTGCACTTGGGAAAGCTCGGAGAGTGCCGTTGAATTGCCATCCGCCAGGGCGTCTTTCTTAAGGTTTTCAAGGGAAATAGCCTCGCTCTTCATCGGATCGATCATGGGGTTCACGGCGATAAAGGCGTGAAGCTTTTCAGGATGAGCACCCGCCATATAAAAACCGGGCACAGAACCCCAGGAAAAACCGGCCAGGTAGAGCTTCTCTTTTTTGAATTTTGTCAACAAATAGTCTACAAGATCCCGGGTATCTTCCTCGAACAACTCCTGGGAGAAAACCCGGGGTGGATTATCCAATTTGGCTGTTTCACCGGCACTTCGGATATCCCAAAGAACCACTAAAAATTCTCCTGAGAGTTTTGAAAATAGCTGTTTCATCCTCCCGGTCACTGAATCTCCGGGTCCACCGGCTAAAAAAAGGAATATCGGATTTGAAGGCGATCCCTTCATCCGGATGTACTGTCTGGAGTCTGAAAGAGATATAATCTCGTGCGTATCGATAAAAAGCCCCTTAGGAGCTGCTTCGGTTCCCTGGGCCGCAGCGGTATAGCCCGACCACAGGGTTAAAAACAAAAACAAGGCGAACTTCACCCGGAGAAGAAAGGGAGATTTGTAGGCATGGCTAAATATCAAACCTCCGGATTATTGCTGATTTTGGATAAAATCTTCCAGGATAAGTTGTGCTTTCTCTAAATCGGAAGGATGGACTTTTAGACGAATAGTGTTTACACTACCTCCGGCAAAGCCTGCGGAAATTCCCGATTGAAATTCATTTTGGACAATGGTCTGAATTCCCTTATCCTCTAACAATCCCTTTAAGAGGATTACCCGGACTTCAGATCCGGAATACAGGTGTACATACCCATCTTTATTTATATCTTTTTCCATGTTTTAAAGATAGGCAATAGGGCTGAATCAGTGGCGCTAAAAATTACGCCCGATATACCATGGCGTTGATATTCATACCCGCACCCACTGAGGCAAAGACAATGACATCCCCGGGGTTTATTTCGTGACCCGGCATTTCCCCTTTGACGATAAGGTCCATAAGGGTTGGGATCGTGGCTACAGAGGAATTCCCGAGCCAGGATATAGTCATAGGCATGATACAGTCCGGGGCTTTGTCTATCCCATAGAGGGCATACAGCCTTTTTAAAATGGCATCGTCCATCTTGCCATTTGCCTGATGAATCAGTAGTTTTTTAACTGAAGCTATGGGGATATCACTTTTTTCAAGGCAGGTTTTGATGGCCTGAGGAACGTGTTCCAGCGCATATTGGTAGAGTTTACGTCCATGCATTTTTAAATAGCGATCCGCTCCGTTTTCATCGTCTTTTTTGTACGATTTGCCCATGTAGAGCATTTGGGAATAGACCAGGGTATCCGAACGGGTTTTATGCGCAAGTACACCCATTTTTGTTTCTCCCTCCCGGGCTTCTAGAATTACAGCTCCTGCTCCGTCTGCATAGATCATGCCGTCCCGGTCATGGGGGTCGAAGATTCTGGAAAGCGTTTCTGCTCCGATAACCAGCACTTTATGGGCATCCCCCGACTGTATATAGTAATTGGCCTGGATCAGGGATTCCAGCCATCCCGGACACCCAAAGATCATGTCATAGGCAACGGTTTCCGGATTTTTAATCTGCAGCTTGTGCTTGACCCGGGCCGCAATACTGGGAACCATGTCTGTGTGCGTTTCCCCGGAGTGTAGGTCCCCAAAATTGTGGGCTACAATAATATAATCCAGGGTTTCCTTGTCGATTCCCGAGGCCTCAATAGCCTGCTCGGCGGCCCAGGTGGCCATATGAGAGGTCATCGTGCTTTTCTTGGCATACCGTCTTTCGGATATGGTCGTGATCTCGAGGAATTTATCGATGATTTCCCGATTGGATTTGTCGAGCTTGGCTCCGTTCGAATCGTGAAATTCGGCTGTGAGAAACGCTTCATTATCTATGCGTCGTTGGGGAATATAACTTCCGGTACCGGTAATTACACTGTTAATATGGGTGTTCATTAAAAACCGTTGAGGTTGCTGTTTTAGGCCTGTGACCTGCGGTGATATTAAGGTTTCTGCCCGGGCGACCCGTAGAGGTCTGTGCAAGCGGAAGCCCGAAGGATCACTGCGGAACTCCAGGGGAATTTTACAATTCGGACAAAAGTAGCTGATTTATATTTTTAGGCCTTTGAATCAGCCACTTAATTTGGAGTGTTCAACTGGACATTATTTTGGGTTAGGGGTATGCCATAGGCCATTGGAATGATCTTAATACCCCTGAACCCTTTGTTTCCTTTACTCCTTAACAAAGACCATACAGTGCTGCCTGGGAAGATTTGAAAGGTTGGATTCCAGTTTAAACCCGACCGCCTTCATTTCTTTTACAGCCTGGTTTACAGTCATTTTGTGTAGTTTCTTTATAGGGATAGATTCATCTTCCCCCCGGTATTCAATCAAGTAGACCTTTCCTCCCGGCCTGAGGGCCCTTTTAATGGATCGCATGATTTCGGCGGGAAAACTGAATTCGTGGTATACATCAACCATCAGTACTTTATCTACGGAGGCCTCCGGCAGGTTCACATTTTTTTCGTCCCCCGGGATCAGTTCGATATTGTCAATATCCATCTTTTTTTTACGACGTTCAATCACCTCCAGCATTTCAGGTTGGATGTCCACGGCGTATATCTTCCCTTTACTGGCCAGGGGCGCCATACGGAAAACGTGGTACCCGGACCCCGCTCCGATGTCTGCAATTCTGTCTTCGGGGCGGATTTCGAGATTTTCGATCAGGGTGGAAGTTTTCTCTTCCGCTTCGCGCTCCGGACGTTCCAGCCATCCTATCCCCTGATATCCCATTACATAGGCAATTTCACGGCCCATATACCATTTTCCGATTCCGTTGGGATCTCCTTTTTTAAAGGTGTAAAGCTCTTTGGGACTCCGGGACTGCCCATAAGACGGATTCCACCAAAGCACGGTGAGGGCCAATAAGGGGAAAAGAAGGTGAAGGGCGCGGAAGAAAGTAAAAAAAGACTTTGAATAGTGGACGGATCCTGGTCGCCCGCAATTGAAATGATTTGTCATTGGAAATATGTTGACTTGTAGGATTTCTTAAAAGCCGAAAAGAATAACAATTCGGAAAAGATCAAAATTAACCAATTCTAATCCGGTTTTGAAGGCTCTATACCCTTCCACTCTAAATAACAGCGATTCTTTAAAGTAGATATAATTTTCGGATACGGATTATTTCAACACCTCTACATCGTCCAGATAGAAACAGAAGTCATGACGGTCCATCCCGATTTTCGGATAATAGGTGATCGCATTCGGGGCTGATAACAAAATGAGTTTGGCCTGAGGGGTCTGCATTTTTGTGCGACGAATAAGCTCCGTGCCGATACCCATACCCTGATACTTTCGGTGAACGGCCAGATCCGAGAGATACGTGCAGTAGACAAAGTCTGTGATACTACGCGCGATCCCGACGAGTTTGCCTGCATCCCTGGCCGTGAGCACGAGGTTGGTATTTTCGATCATGGCGCGCAGGCGCTCCAGATCGTCTATGGGCCTGCGGGCTCCCAAACCGGAGTCTATAAGGATTTCCCTGAAGGCTTCAGGCGACAATTTTATTTCGAGGGCATAGGTGATCATACAAAGGGCAATTGGCTATTTGAAAGGTAACCGTTTCTCAGCAATTAATGCGAAGTATTCAATAGGAGGGTTGTTTTTGCATTATTCATTTTGATATTTGTTATAAATTACTTTATTTTATAAACTAAATAAAAGTTATGGATACAAAATTCAATGCAGAGGAGAGTCTGAGAATCATCGATCGAATGATCGCTGAGGTCCGGTATCGCCCCTCCAAAGCGGAAAGTACCATTACGATGCTATGGGGCTACCTGGTTATGTTTGCGGCACTTTTACATTGGGCTTTGGATGCGTTTGTCAGCTGGAAGTATGCTCCCCTGGCATGGTTGCTGATGATTCCGGGTGTCGTTGCTACTATCGTCATGCGGATTAAGATGCAAAAGCAGAATCGGGTCCGCACCTATGTTGATGATCTCTCCGCACAGGTCTGGCTCACTTTTACTGTTGCCTTTGTGATTTTATACATATTTATGCATCCAGACAAACCCGAATTCCTGCCGGTGGTATTGTTATTATACGGTATTTGTATGTGGATGCAGGGATCCCTCATTCGTTTTAATCCTTATAAATGGGGAGCAGTATTTTGTTGGGCTGGGGGAGCGGTGGCCTTCCTGCTCACGGTTCAAAACCAACTGCTCGTCCTGGCCCTTGCAGTAGTTCTGGGCTACATCATTCCCGGGCATATGTTGTCCGCCAAAACTGAGAGGGACAATGACTGAAGACCTTGAACCTCTCATCCATTCTCCGTTGCGTCTCTCTATCATGTCTATTCTGATAGGAGCGAAGGAGGCAGAATTTAATTACCTGAAGGAAAAAACAGGGGCTACTTCGGGAAATTTAAGTGTCCAGATCCACAAGCTTGGAGATGCTGGGTATCTGAAGGTTGAAAAGTCTTTTCGAAATAATTTTCCCCTGACCACATGCCGAATTACCAGAGAGGGAATTGCTGCCTTTGAGAAATATGTAAAGGCCATTCGCAAAATCATCGAATAGTTTTTTTATCAATTAAGTTTATATTATAAATTACTTTATACACATCTTATGGAAACAGGAAACACAATTTCACTACTTCACGTCGGTTCAGCCCTTTTGGCCCTCCTTTTGGCCCTGGTTGTTCTGATTGCGCCCAAGGGTACCCGCTTTCACAAACGTATGGGGTATGCATTTGCTATTACCCTGCTCCTTGTAAACGGCAGTGCAGTTTTGATGTATAATCTCACAGGCCGTTTTAATTTCCTTCATGTTTTTGCCATGATTTCCCTGGCATCCCTGATCTACGGTATGATTCCGGCGATACGCCGTAAACCCGCAAATTGGCTCAGACGCCATATTAGCGGGATGACTGGGGCAGCACTGGGGGTATGGGCCGCCGGACTGGCAGAACTCACCATCCGCGTGCTTCCGGGATTTCTGAATCCCTCCCAGATTATCGGCATTGCAGTAGGGATTGGCGTAGTATTCTTTTTTCTCATTGGTTTCCTGATAGGGCGATTTATGAAAGCTCTGCCTGAAAATCCCTAAGAACTTCTGGAAACACCTTTTACCCGACACTTTGATATAGAATCACCATTAAAATCATCAGCCATGAAAAAAACACACATCATAATTGTTTTCTTTACCCTCATTTCAGGGACCGTACATTCCCAAACCCAGGACTCCGGGTCTTTTCGGATTGGATTTCACCTGAGAGAGCTTTCAGGAGACTTTGGATTGGGCCTGAACGTCGATCTCCCGACACCCCAATACTGGCCAACGATACGCTTGGCGGGTACCTGGCAATGGCAGGAAATCCCCGACGGCACTTCCTTTGAACAGGCCTCTTACCTGACCCTGAGAACAGGAGTAGCTTCTAAATCTTTTCAGATTCAGGAGCGCATTCGCGCGTATGGAGAAGGGGGATTACTTGCAATCCTCCCTTCGGATGAACTGTCGGAGGACAGTTTTGAGTTGGGGGGGTATGGTTTATTTGGATTTGAATTCTTTGTAGAACACTACGGAGGGTCTTCCCTTTTTTTAGAAGTGGGCGCCAGCAGTGCCGGAAACGGATTAGATACGCGTCCTGGTATTTCAGGCTTCGGAACTGGTTTTTGGGTGGGTGCAGGTTTTCGGGTGGCCCTGTAGGGTCAGACAGGCAGCCAGAATTTCGTGAAGAGGGGTACTGTTTGTACTAAGGGTGGGGTAGTTCTACCTGACCTCAAAGCCTGCATCCTCAAATACTTTTCTAAGTGCTGAATGATCTGCAACGGTCTTCATCTGGGGTAAGTCCCGGGTTCTACCGTTTTTGAGTTGCAATAGCAGTTTCTTTTTTCCGAGTACTTTTTTTTCAATGACCCCGCGGATCTGATCTAATGGGACCTCACTTAAAGAGGACTTCCGGAAAATAAAAAACCACAATATGACCAGTGAGGCCAGGCCTGTACAAATCCATAAATAGTGGAGAAACTCGAAGGGCGGCACACGGTTGCCTATAAAATAAATGACTCCGTTCAGGATGTTGATTAACATAAGCACAATCAGGACGATATATACTTTCCGCAGACCGTCCTTAATTTCAAAGGTGTTTTTTTCGGGTTTAAACTGTACGTTCATAAGGGCACTGCATTAATATTTCGTTTATGGGAAATCTCCGACATTATTGGACCTTCTGAGGCATCCCGACTTCCACGGGCAGGCTTACCTTTATATCCCTGGAAGAAGGGCCTGCTTCCAGGATATAGGTGCCCGCCTCCAGTTCCCAACCGGATCTGTCCTCATTCCAGTACGACAATTCTAAAACCGGCACGCTCAGATGGATCCGGGTGGAATCCCCCGGTTGGAGGAGGGGGGTTTTGGCAAAAGCACGCAGCTCCCGCCTGGGCCGGTCTATACCTGAGTCGGGTTTGGAACTATAGATCTGGATCACCTCTTTCCCGGCAACTTCCCCAATATTCTTAACCGTTATTCCAACCTCTATAGCAGAATCATCCGTAGTGATTTCCATCGCACCCATATCAAAATCAGTATAGGAAAGTCCGTATCCGAAGGGGTAGGAAACGGCCATCTCCTTTTTATCAAAATGCCGGTATCCCACGTAAATCCCTTCCTCATATTTTGTAAAATCCTTATTGGGGGTTTGTTCGCTTTGCTCTTTCTCCTCCACCCCGAAAAGGGCGTCGGTAAAACTAATCGGCTCTCCATCCATCGGAAAATTCGCGGAGGAGGCGTGATCGGCCAATCGGACAGGAAAGGTCATCGGTAATTTTCCGCTTGGGTTCACTCTCCCGCTGAGAATATCCGCAACGGCATTGCCGCCTTCCTGCCCACCCTGCCAGGCCAGCAGGATGGCATCCGGGAGGGCCTTCCAGGAAGATGTTTCGATAACACCTCCTATATTCATCACAACAATGCACTTTTTTCCAGCCCTGTGAAATGCTTCACTGACATCCTGAATCAGGTTTTTTTCCATATCCGTCAGTAGGAAATCATCATTTTCCACCCGGTCTCCACCTTCCCCGGCGTTGCGCCCCAGAGTCACAATGGCAATATCCGCTTCCGTGGCCGCCTGGGTCAAAAGTTCGGGATCGGGAACAAACTGAGGTGGGGAATAAGGATTGGTCATGGCCTCAAATCCTTCGGGCTTTATAAAAGCATCGGCATTATTTTTTTTATGAGTTTCAAAGGCCGCGGCCGTATTCGGATCCATGTCGAAACCGGCATTTATAAGGCCTTCCTGCAAGGAAACCGTATAGGCTTCATTCACATCCCCCGAACCTGTACCCCCGGCGATAAACTCAAAAGAAGAAACCCCGAAAAGCGCTATTTTTTCTGAGCCCTTCAAGGGGAGTACCTGCTCATTCTTTAAGAGTACCATGCCCTCTGAGGCGGATCCACGGGTAATTCGGGCATGGTTTTTAAGGTCAGGGGCATTGCTGTAGGCGTAGTTATCCATTTTTTTGGACCCTAAAATCAGTTTTAAAATACGCCTGACGGATGTATTGATATCTTCCTCACTTAATGTGCCTTCCTCAGCCGCTTCTATTAAGGCCTTCCACTGGTTTTTCGTACCGGGCTCCAAAAGATCGTTACCAGCCTGAATTTGTGCAACAGCATCCGTACCCCCAAACCAGTCGGTAACCACGACTCCTTCAAAGCCCCACTGATCTCTCAAAATATCGGTGAGTAGCCTGTGACTCTGGGAAGTATAAGTGCCATTAACTTTGTTATAAGATGACATGACCGTCCAGGGCTGGGATTTTTTGACGATAATCTCAAAACCCTTGAGGTAAATTTCCCGAAGGGCGCGCTCTGAGACAAGGACATCGTTGCTGTATCGACTCGTTTCCTGGTTGTTTGCCACAAAATGCTTTACCGAAGTACCCACCCCATTGGATTCAATCCCGTTGACCATTGCTGTCCCCATATAACCCGACAGGAGCGGGTCCTCTGAGTAGTATTCAAAATTCCTGCCACACAACGGATTTCGGTGAATATTGGCACCTGGTGCCAGAATTACATCTACCCCGTATTCCAGGGCTTCATTACCCATAGCCTGCCCTACACGCTCTACCAGGTCTACATTCCAGGTGGAAGCCAGTAAGGTAGCGATCGGAAAGGCGGTCGCATAGTATGTTTTATCCGAGTCTTCGCGCACAGGGGTTATCCGGAGCCCAGCGGGCCCATCTGCCAGGTATACCCTTGGAATACCCAGTCGATGAATAGGTTCAATGGTTCCGGCCGCCCCGGGGACCAGAAGCTCCGGATCTTCCATCGAGACCATGGACTTTAGTCCGGACCCTTTGAGCAAGTTCACTTTCTCTTCCAAACTCAGACGCGTGAGCAGATCCTCCGCACGGTCTGCGATAGACAGACGGGTATCCTCATAGGCATCGAGGGAACCGTTGCGGTTCAGGTCCCGGAAATAGAATCCATCAGCCTGGATTTCTACAATATCGGAATCTGGTGGAGATTGTTTCAGGCCAAAACTGAATAAGGCCCCATTGATGTAAAAGGCCCCGACCAGGACCACTACAAGCAGGAAACCAAGAACGATCAGGGATATTTTTAGAACGCGTTTAAGTACTCTGTTCATTGACGGAGATTTGTTGAATGAAGCAAAAATATAAAAGACCAGGCGATTCTGTTAAGGTTGGCGGTTGGATTATCTGATTTGGGTCCCACTTTTGAGTATGGTTGTTTTTTATGTTTCCCTTAAGGTCAATCCATCGTAATACCCGGATGTATCAAGGGCGTTGATGATTGTGCTTTACAGGGAACGGTGGTAAATTTATACATAGGGAGGGGGCGTACCCCCGGTTTTTTTTTGAGGTATTTCCTCTCTATAAGAAAGAGGAAACCAATCGGGCAGAGGCATAGCCCAGTTTTCTATGAAAAGGTTGCTGTTTCCAAAAAGTACTGTCTACTTCCTCGCTTAATTCCAAATCTTTAAAAAATATGGCTTCGAGTTTTTTAGCCAACTCATCCCCATAGACCACCGACATAATCTCGAAGTTGAGATCAAAACTGCGTATATCCATGTTCGCAGTTCCTACGACGCTCACCGCAGCATCCGAAACAACTGTTTTTGCATGTATAAAACCTTTGGTATACAGGAAAATACGTACCCCTGCCTCTAAAAGTTCTTCAAAATAAAACCTTGAGGCCGCCCCCACCAGCCAGGAATCAGAGGTATCTGGAAGTAATAGTCGCACGTCGACACCACTCATGGCTGCCTGCTTAAGGGCATTGAGTATGCTGCTGCTGGGGATGAAATAGGGGTTGGTAATATACAGGGTTTCCCGGGCGAGATTAAATATTTTTAAATAGGAGAGCATGATATTGGAAAAGGGATAATAAGGCCCTCCGGGAATAATTTGAGCCAGGCCGTTGAAAGGCAGTTTGTTTTGGCCCTCACCTGCGGCAATAAGGTCTTTTGTAAAAAGTAGTTTCGCCGGTTGGGCAGCGTTCCAACTCGCTAAAAAGTGCCTTTGTAGATCATGTACCAGAGGTCCCGTAAATTTAATATGGGTATCTCTCCAGTAAAGGTTTGTATCGATGGTGTTATCATACCTGTCGGAAATATTGATACCGCCTACAAAGCCGAATTCGCCGTCTACAAGAATCACTTTTCGATGGTCCCGGTGGTTCAGCCGATTCGCGAATTGCCGCAGTTTGAGTTTTATTTTTGGATATATTTCAACTCCTGCTTCCTGCAGTTCCTTCACGACATTCTTGCGGATACCCATGCTGGCGTAATCATCGTAAAGGATCCGTATCTTAAGCCCTTCTTTGGCTTTTTGAATCAGGACCTCCTTGATTTGGTTGCCTCTGACATCGTTTTCCCAGGCGTAATATTCCATGTGGATAAACCGCCGGGCTCCGGAGAGTGTCTGTAGAACATTTGGGAATTTATCTTCTCCATTGATGAGTAACTGAAAACTGTTTTCACTCAAATAAGCGCCCATGGATTGGTGGTGAAAGGAGACGAGACTTTGAAAATGCCCCGGGATTTTTCCTTTGGTATTCACCCATTTTTCTGTGTCATCTGAAATCTGAGCTGTATAGGACTCCGTAACCTCTATATGGGCCGAATTCGCTTCCAGATGATAGCTCCGGTGTCTGTAATTCACCCCGAAGGAGAAATAAAAAATAATTCCGATAACCGGAACTGCCAGAACCAGCAATACATAGGCCAGGGACTTGGAAGAGGTAGCGGTGTCCAGAAGAATCCTCACAATCGTAAAAACCAGAATTGCGAGATAAAACAGGATCAGGATTATTTCAATACTCATGGATCAGGCGGCTTTGCTGGAGTTTAATTATAGTTATAATTCCCTTTAGCTTTAGCGTTAGCAATTTAGTGTATATTTACCAGGCTTTTATATGACTCTTCGCAGGCGCTTCCTGTAGATGTAATTTGAAAGGCAGCATTTATTTAATAGAACACTAAAAAGTAAACTGAAATTATTTATTTATGAGAACGTTTTTGATTTTTCTAACATTTGTGGCTCTGAGTTTTCAGAGTTGTTCCACCGTGAAGGTCCTCAACACCTGGAAGGCTGAGGGAGATGCCGTTCCCAACTTTAAGCAAAAGAATGTCTTAGTCATAGCACGGACCAACAACAATACGGCCCGAACAGCTTTTGAGACGGCCATTGCCAAACAATTAAACGCAAAAGGTATCAAGGCTACCGAAAGCTTTAAGAAAATTCCTACACTACATGCGGAAGTGGAGATGAGTGATGAGCGCATGAACCAGATTCTGAGTATGATAGAATCAGAGGGCTTTAATGCCATTGTGATTACCACTGTAAAAGATACAGAACAAGTGACTCAAACAAACACTTCCGGAGTTTATATGGGCGCGGGATATGGGTATCCGGGTTATTACGGAGGTTTTAACAGCTATTACGGTAACCCGTATGCATACGGACCATACTACTCTGGTTTCGGCGGATATATGCCCACTTCCAGTACTACCAGCACATATAATAACTACGTGTTGGAGACTGTAGGTTACAGCCTGGATGAGCCGGAAGACAACCAGCTGGTGTTTGTGGTAACCTCGAAATTATCAGACCCGAGCGATGCCTATAAAACAGCCGACGAGTATGTTGAAAAAATTGTAAAGGCTTTTGCTGACTAAAATCTCAGTGAGAAACAGGAATAAAAAAAACGCCGGAGGAATCCGGCGTTTTGTATTCATACAATGTCTCTTTAGTCTAATTCGCCGATTACGGGAATGTTTTCCAGAATAGTAGTACGGGTCAGGGAATTAAAGTAATTCTCGAGGTGGTAAAACTGTGCTGCCGCTTTGGATCCGGAAGCTTTTTTGATCTTTTTGTAATAGGAATTGATCAATTTCTCGTTTGATTTGGCGAGTTTTTGAGCCTCCATGACAATATTGTCAGTTTCTGCGTCCGAAATACCTTCAAATTCGTTAGCATACTTTTCGAGCAGGCCGATGCGATTTTTTCCAAGGGCCTTGCGCTCTACTTCATACGCATCATACAGCCCCCAGAAAGCATCTGCTGAAGCTCCTTCAAGTTGAATAAAATCGGAAACTACTTCCTTTTTTTCACCACCGATAATAGACTGCAAAAAGTCTATTTCCTCGACATTGGACTGGGCCTGGCCCATTTGAAATGCGATTAAGCAAATTGAAATACTCAATACTAATTTTTTCATGTTCATATGTTTAGCGTTAAAATTAAAACCTCCTGTCAGGACAGTCAATATATAACCTCCTTAAGAGAATGCAAGTTTACTAAATATTCCCGTACTCTTAGCCTTTTTCATACTTCAGTTCAGCTATCATAGGCTTCAAAGATGTCGATGGTCCTCTGGTAGTTCCGGATGACGTCCTGAATTATCAAAATTCTGCCACTAAACGGGTTTTTTAAGCAAGGGTAGAAAAAGTTTTGATATGTTTGATACGCTAAAGGCTTCCTCTGTAGAGTTTTATTGGAGTACCTTAAGCAGAATCCGGGGCCGATGAACCATCGCCATGACTATGGGCTAAATCACATAAAAACAGCGAAATGAAAAAAACTCTCAGAATACTAATCGTAGCAGTAATTGCTTTGACAGGCTACTTTAGTAACGCCCAGGCATTTGAAATTACCCCCACCTACGGGTATCAGTTCGGCGGCAGGCTCAATTACGGCTCCAATTATCTGAAAGTGGACAATAGTGGTATGTTCGGAATCACTGCCGGGTTTGAAGCCCGTCGGGATTACATGATTGAGGTGACCTACATGAATATGAGTACCGAACTCCGTATCCGGGACCGGATTCTGAGCCCGAGTGAGGACTTTCTCGCGGATATGAATGTCGATTGGTTCCTGGTAGGGGGTACAAGGTATTTCACCAATGGAAATATCAAGCCTTTTTTTGGAGGACAATTAGGGCTGTCTGTTTTTTCACCCAAAAATGAAAACAGAGATATTGTCAGCCGTAGCCTGGATAGTGCCACATACTTCAGTTTTGGATTTAAAGGAGGGGTGGTCATTATGTTGACGGAATCGATCGGCCTGAATTTTCAAGGCAATATCCTCTTCCCTGTGGAATGGGGCGGGGTCTACGTAGGTGTGGGGCCTGGCGGACCCAGCACAGGGGTAAGTGCCGGAGGGACTATAGTGATGGGAGGCTTTAGCGGAGGCCTGGTATTCCGGTTCGGGGCTTAATCCTTCTGCGGGCGGAGTACTTGTCGGAATTGTTTTTGGAGCGGATGGTATAGAACGGGTTGGGCATTCGAAAGGTATGTCCTGCAGATCCTCTAATACTCTTCCTCATGTAAAAAAGGCCAGCTGATCACTTCGTAAGGAAGCCCCTGACCAATAATTATATTTTTTATAAATTGGAAAGTATTTGTCCTATCTCCTTTACGATGTGACAGAAGCTAATTCCAATGAAACCTCTCGTATATAAGGCTACGGATATTGATGAAATGGCCACTGCCTTTACGGGCTGGCAGATGGACGTTGTCCAGCAGGAATGCGGTAAATTTCACGGTTCCCTTAATGGATTTTCATCGGCAGGGGGAAAGATCAATTTTTATTCCGCAGCCATTAACAGGCGCGTTTTTGCCAATGGCCACCACTTGCCTGGAAGTGTGATGTTTACTTTTATCGAATGCCCGACTTTAAGCACCTGGAACGGAGAGCGATTTCAACCTTTTAAACTTTTTATAACAGATGCAGAACGCGGTCTGGATCTGAATGCCGGGAAAGGTTTTGTTTCTTATTCGGTGAGTGTGGATGAAGGCCTACTGGAAAAGTGGTTTTGGGAGGAGGGAATACCTACCCCCGGGAATTGGAATTTTTGTCTCGATTTTAGAAAGGCCCGACGACTGGAAAAGGCCATGGAGTTGCGCCAGGCTATTTCACGGGCAGTTTTCAGGGGCGAATTTAGTATTTCAGAATTTAGACTTACCCTTATCGGGGCGCTTTATCCTTTGAGTAAGGAGCAGTTATCCCGTATTGCTATCAATTTTGCCCCCATCCATGAATCTGTTGAAATGATTCACGAAGCTGTCCGCATGGGGAAAGAAGTAAATCTGGAGCGTGTGCTGGAGTTTTACGGGGGCCCCATGCGGACGTTTTACTACAATTTTAAAAAATACACGGGTTGTACGCCCCATCAATACATTAAGAACCTGAGGCTAACCGCCGTCCACAAGATGCTGAAAATGGGTATTCCTGGCCATGTAGGGGTAAGGGAGGTCGCCTATCAATTCGGTTTTCGTCACCTGGGGCAGTTCGCAAAGGATTATCACAGCTTATTTGGAGAAATGCCCTCGCATCGATTAAAGCGCTCGGTCCACGAGGCCGACCTCGCTCAGTAATTCGTTTTCACGAATACCCTGTAGAAAGGTTTCAAACATTTCAGATTCTTCCTGATTTATATCAGTTTATGTGAATTGTTGCAGGATTTTGATATGAAAAGCCCTATTTTTACGGATCTTCAATTTTTAAAAGTACAATAGATTTAATGGAGATGTTGACTCACCCTAAATAGATTTCTTTCCCCCTTTGTTTGTGTAACCATTAACTAGAAATAACACTTTAAACAATGAAAAAACTCGTATTCTTTAGTCTTTTATTTACAATGGTGGCTTCTGTTACCGCACAGAAGAAACCAAACATCCTGGTCATCTGGGGTGATGATGTGGGATATTGGAACATCAGCCATAACAACCATGGTATGATGGGATATAAAACCCCAAACATCGACCGAATTGCCAAGGCGGGTATTTCTTTTACGGATTACTACGCCCAACAGAGTTGCACCGCCGGACGTGCTGCCTTCCTTGGGGGTAACGTTCCTGTCCGGACAGGGATGACTAAAGTAGGTATGCCCGGGGCACCTCAGGGGTGGCAGAAAACGGACGTAACCATTGCCGAGGTTATGAAAAGTCAGGGGTATGCTACCGGACAATTCGGTAAAAACCACCAGGGAGACCTGGATGAGCACCTGCCTACCATGCACGGCTGGGATGAATTCTTCGGAAACCTCTACCACTTGAATGCGGAAGAGGAGCCCGAAAATGAGGACTACCCGAAGGATATGATGCTGGCAAATGGCAAGTCATTCGACGAAGTCTTTGGCCCAAGGGGTGTATTGCATACCTGGGCAGACGGCAAAGGTGGCCAGCGTATTGAAGATACAGGAGCCCTGACTAAAAAACGGATGGAAACTATTGACGATGAAACCGTTGCTGCAGCTAAGGAATTCATCAAAAAACAAGTGGATGCCGGGGAACCGTTCTTTACCTGGTGGAACGGAACGCGGATGCACTTTCGCACCCATGTTCGCGAAGACCGCCGTCATGAAGGTAATGATGAGTATACAGACGGCATGATAGAGCACGACATGCATGTAGGGATGTTGCTGGATTACCTGGATGAATTGGGTATAGCCGATAACACCATCGTATTCTATTCCACGGATAACGGACCTCACTTTAACACGTGGCCCGATGCAGGAACTACGCCTTTTCACGGAGAGAAGAATAGCAGCTGGGAAGGTGCCTACCGGGTACCGGCCTTTATCAAATGGCCTGGAAACTTCCCTGAAGGGGAAACCCGAAATGGAATTGTCGCACATGAGGATTGGTTGCCCACCTTTGCAGCTATTGGTGGAAACCCCAAAGTCGCGGAGCAGTTGAAGGGGGGTACCACCCTGAACGGGAAACGCTTTAAGAATTATATCGACGGGGTCAACCAACTGGAATATCTGAAGGGTACGGTTGACGAATCGCCCCGAAAGGGATTTATTTACGTCAATGATGGGGGAGAAATAGCTGCCCTGCGTTATGGTCCCTGGAAAGCGATGTTCCAGGTGCAGCGGGCGAATAAACTGGCCTTGTGGTTTGAGCCTTTTGTTAAATTAAGGGGGCCTTACTTATTCCACCTCAGGAGGGATCCTTTTGAAAAAGCCCTGGAAGGGTCCAACACGTATTGGGACTGGTACATCGACCGGGCGTTTGCCCTGGGTGGCATGCAGTATTATGCCCTGCAGTTTCTTTCTACATTCAAGGAATATCCACCGAGCCAGGTGCCCGGGGACTGGAGTCTTACTACGGTAGAGGAACAGATTAAGGGTATGATCCCGAAAAGTAATTAGAAATTTGATTATTCAAAAAGGCCGCCTTTTACGGCGGCTTTTTTTTGCACCTGCCCTAATCCAACCTGTAGGGGAAACCAGGGTTTTAATTTTCCAATTGACGGGATAAATCTACCCTGATTTAAGTATTTTAAAGACAAAGTAAAACATACAAATATGAAAACCATCCAAAACACAATTTTGCTATTCCTCTTCCTCGGGCTGGTGTGGAGCTGCGGGGATCAGCAGGCGAAAATGGAAGCCCCTGAACCTGAAGTAGCCGTGCCGGCTGCAGATCCGCTGCCCTCATGGAATGAAGGTCCTTCCAAGGCTGCGATTATGGCCTTTGTAGAAAAGGTGACGACTCAGGGGAGTCCTTCTTTTGTCCCGGAAGAAGATCGCATTGCCACCTTCGATAATGACGGTACGCTCTGGTCTGAGCAACCGATGTATTTTCAACTGGCCTTTGCCATAGATCGTGTAAAGGCTATGGCAGCTGACCACCCTGAATGGTCCGATGAGCAACCTTTTAAGGCGCTACTTGAAGGAGATATGGAAGCCGTGATGAAAGAGGGTGAAGCCGGACTCATTAAACTGGTTATGGCCTCTCATACGGGAATGACAGGGGATGAATTTGAAACCTCCGTGCTGGATTGGATTAAAACCGCCAAACACCCGAAGACGAATCAACCGTACTCGAGTATGGTGTATCAGCCGATGCTCGAACTCTTGGATTACCTACGGGATAATGGGTTTGCCACCTTTATAGTTTCCGGAGGAGGTATTGATTTTATGCGGCCGTGGGCCGAGGGTGTATATGGGATACCTTCTCACCAAATTGTCGGAAGTAGTGTCAAAACCAAATTCGATTACAATAACGGAAACCCCGTATTGCGAAAGCTTCCTGAAATTAATTTTGTGGATGACAAGGAAGGGAAACCTGTAGGCATCGATCAACACATTGGCAAAAAGCCCATTTTTGCCGCAGGGAATTCGGACGGCGACCTGCAAATGTTGCAGTACACGGCCAGCAACCCTCAGGGAGCCTTTATGCTCTATGTGCATCATACAGACAGTGAGCGAGAGTGGGCGTACGACCGGGACTCACATATCGGCCGATTGGATAAGGGCCTGGAGGAGGCTGAAGAGAATGGCTGGACCGTCATTGATATGAAGCAGGACTGGAAGGTCATCTATCCCTTCCAACTCGGGAAATAAACGCCTGGGCTCAGAAAATAGAAAAAGGGCCCTTAGGGCCCCTTTTGTTCCCCTTTTTCGGCATTGAGGTACTTCCCAACCACCAGGGCCGTGATGATTACCAGGTAAAATTGCCCCAATAACCCGATCAGTACGGCGGCTTTCCTGGCCAGCGGACCCACAGGGGAGATGTCACCATAGCCAATGGTCATCAGGGTAATGTACGTAAAATAAAGGAGGTCCTTGTGAAGGGTGGACGCTTCCGGATCCAGGCCGTGAAAGGAACCCGGCTGGGCATATTCAATTCCCAGCAATAAGAAGAAGGCTACCAGCCCAAGGGAGATGTAACCACCCATAACCCCGAAGATAAGATTTTGATTTACCTGACGGGCCTTCCAGACTTGCAGGATGATCACAACCGTCACCAGGGTAAAGAAGGTAGAAAAAATCAGGTAATAGGCCACTCTTACGCCCTGAATTTCTTGCCCTACCCCTATCAACTGCATCACCTGTGATAATAGGGCTATAGAGAAGAAGCCACCAAAGAGCAGTCGGGTCTTTTTACGCACCGAAAGGATGACGTAACCGGATGCCAGAGCCAGCAGGCTGAGTAAAGGACTTATCCATGAGTTGAACACTTTTTCGGGAAAGAAAAGGTCCCCAAAGAGGATAAGTGAAAACGAAATCAGGTAGAGTTCAAAACGATAGTGGCGAAGGGTTTTCAAGTCTGTGCGTTGGTTTTGATGGTACCTGAAAGATACAGTAAAAACAGAAATCCAAAGGCCGGCCAGTGGACAGGGTAATGATTTTTGCGCCCGGGAAGCTGATGGGGTTCTGCAGGATTTCAGGCTATCTTGAAAACAGGGGAGGGGGGCGATGCCCAGATCCCGTAATCCAAACCAGGTACGATACGATTTTTGAAGTGGACCAATGCCTTGATCCCTTTAGGATACCCAACCCTCACCTGAATCGGAATGTAGGCTGCCTCCTCACTGTTTCTTTTTTGTTTGGGTCCACGCCGGACACGTTTCTAATCTACATCGGTAAACTCGGAAACACTGAATTCCTGGTCGTCCGGGTTGAAAATATCAAATACCACCTTGTGCAGCTGGCCCCCGGTGAATTTAAAAACACCCTTATCCGCATACTCCTCATTGACGGGCATGCCTTCATCGCGGCCGACGTCAAAAGTTTCGTGACCCGTATAGGCACCGTATACCGTGGCGACAATATCCATTTCACCCGCCTTCTGGTCATTGATAAAGAATTCTACTTTGGAGGGGCCATTGAGTTTTGGCTCCTTCATGGTGTGCCGCAGGGTGATCTTGACCTCCCCTTCCGGAATACGAATGTCGCCGTCAAAATCGTGCCAGTAGAGCCCCAGGGTGGAATAACTATAGCGCAGCCTGCCATCTTTGATAAAGAGCGTTTGCCCGCCCATGTGCTCCCCGACAGCATAAATCACCCCTTCGGTGTTGGAATCCGCAGTGATGTAGGCATTGACCTCGTAATTCGTGGACTTGATCTCCGGGCCGGCCAGTTCGGGCACCCGGTATACATTGGTCGTGAGTTCCCAGTGCTTTTTTGCAGCCTTTTGTGTGTTGGATTCGGGTTGCAGCGACCTGCCCAGGGATCCACCCACTGGATACACATTGTACTTTTCGGCTTCTGCCCAAAAGATTTCCTCCAGCTCCTTCACTTTCTCCGGGTACTGGTCTGCCACATTCACCTGCTGAATGGGGTCTTCCTCAATGTTATACAATTCCCATTCGGTATTGAGGGGGTCAAAGTTTACCATGGCCTCCGGGTCCACGGACCATGGGATACGGTAGGGTTTGCCCGCCAGGGTCCAGCCCTCGTGGTAGAGGCCCACAAAGCCGGTCATTTCAAAGTACTGGGTGGGGTGGTTGGTTTTGGCATCCGCATCTTCCCAGGCATAGGCGAGGGATTTGCCCGGGTATTCCTTTCGTTTCTGTCCATTGACATAGTCGGGTGCCGGCACCCCGGTCACTTCAAGGATGGTGGGCACGATGTCCGTAGCGTTTTGGAACTGCCGGCGCCATTCGCCCCGGGCTTCAATCGCCTTCGGGTACCGGATGGCCGTGGCCGACAAGGTGCCCCCGAAGTGGGAGGCGACTTGCTTGGTCCACTGGAAGGGGGTGGAGGAGGCGTACGCCCAGGCCGAAGAGTAGTGGTTGGCCAGGTGGGGTCCCCCCCAGGCCTCCAGCCCGCCATATTCCGCAAGTTTTTCCAGTTGCTGCTCCATGGTGAGCGGGGGAAACCCGTTTTGCATCAAGAGTTCCGAAAAGGTCCCGGTGGGGGTTCCCTCGGCCGTACAGCCGTTGTCCGCGGTCAGGTAAATGACCAGGGTGTTGTCCAGTTCTCCCAGTTCCTCCAAATGGTCAATCACCCTTCCCACATGGTGGTCCACGTGCTCCAGAAAGGCCGCATTGACTTCCATTTGGCGCGCCAGGTATTCTTTGGCCTCGTCACTAAAGGAATCCCACTCGGGCAGGGATTCCGGCCAGTCCACCATTTCAGAATCTTCGGGAATTAGCCCCATCTTCTTTTGTCGTTCCAAAAGCTGGGCGCGGTAGGCGTGCCAGCCGTCGTCAAATTGGCCTTTGTATTTGTCCCGCCACTCCTCAGGTACCTGTATGGGGGCATGGACGGCTCCCGGGGTGTAGTACATGAAGAAGGGATTGTCCCTTAAACCTTTCCAGTTGTCCAGCCACCGGACCGCCTGGTCGGCCATGCCGTGGGAAAGGTGGAAGGTGGAACCATCCGCATTGGTTTTCGGGGTTTCGATGGGGGTGGTATTCTCATACAACAAGGGGTGGAACTGGTTGGTTTCCCCGCCCATGAAGCCCCAGAAATACTCAAAGCCCCAGATCCCGGTCGGCCAGCTTTCAAAGGGGCCGGCAGGGGAAGCCTCTTCCATGGGGGTGTTGTGCCATTTCCCGAAGGCGGCGGTGGCATAGCCGTTGTCCGTCAGGATTTTGGCAATGGAAGGGGTACTGTAGTCCATCTGTGAGTTGTAGCCCGGATATCCTGTGGCGAACTCGGAAATGATGCCCGTCCCGATCTCATGGATGTTGTATCCCGTCAGGATGGAGCCCCGGGTGGGCGAACAAACAGCGGCCACGGACATATGTGTGTACCGGACCCCATCATCTCCTATTCGGTCAAAGGTGGGGGTTCGCATCACCCCTCCGAAGGACGAGGCGTTGGAATACCCGGCGTCGTCGAGCATCACGATAAGCACGTTGGGGGCGTCTTCAGGCGCTTTTTTCTTCCCCACGAAGTAGGGTTTGGATTCCGCCAGGGTTTTTCCCTGTACGCCTTTCCATTCTTCCAGGGCGTAGGGAATGGAATTTCCATCACTGCCTGCCTTTTGTGATTCCTTTTGGTTTTTACAGGAAGGCAACAGGAATAGCAGGAAACCAGTGAGTAAAAAGAGTTTTTTCATCATCTGTAATAATAATTTAATCTCTGAGGAATTCAATTCTGATAGCTGTATTAAAAATACAAGAATTCATACAATAATTGGACATACCTGTACAATTCCCGGGCCCGAGCAATGGCATGAGGTCTAATTTTCCAGCCTCCTGAACAGGTTCGAATCCATGAAAAAAGAGATGGCCTTTAGCACTTCTTTGCCTTGGCACTCAAGGGTATTGGCGGAAAGGTCATTCGGGTCCAGACGGGAATACCAGGCCTCTCCCAGGGCGAGCCACAGGTTGTAAAGGCCCTTTTCGGCTAAATTCAGGTCCAGGTGTGCCGCAAATAGTTTCAGGGCAAAGGACTTTGCGCTGGATTCATAGGACTTCAGAAATAGATAATTGAAATTGGGCCGGTTTCGGTGGTGAAACAGCTGGATATGGAATTGCATGGATACCGGGTGTTTGGCAAGTTCGCGATAGAGGTCCGGGATGAGCTTTTTGCAATGCTTTTTTCCGGATTTATCAAACTCCCGGCAAATTTCCCAATGTATGGCCAGGAGTTCATCGATAAAAAACTCGAGATCGCCAAAGTGGTGGTAAAACGAAGACCGGGAGGCACCAATCTCTTTCCCGATCTGGTTAATACTTAGGTGTTCCGGACCCACTTTCGCAAAATGTGCGTATCCGTACTCCAGCCATTGTTCCTTCACGATAGAGGGGTGCTTTTAGTGATGAACTGCAAGATAGTAGAAAAAGGGGATATCCTTAAGTTGGGGAGTGCGCGCCCCGCCTTTTCAAAGGATTCTCACAATCAGCTTGCTTTTCCAACTAGCCTGTTCCAGATCCTAAAATACTACCTGCCATGCAAGTGCCAGGGTATCGTAGTCGTTCCCGATAGTAGTGGAAAGGCCGGTAGTGCCTAGGAGTTTAAGGGTATATCTGGGCCTGACCGGGATGGATAGGGTGAGGCCAACCCGGTTGTTGGCTTCCGGGTCAAGCCGGTCTCCCTCTTCTATCGAAACCGCTCCCCCCAGGCTCTGGCGGGTGGAGGCGGCTATCCATATCCCACCCCTGAACTCACAAGAGGCGTGCAGCTGAAAGGTGAAAAGCGGCTCCTGAGAACGCACCTGTGTTCCCAAAAATGCTTTGTTATCAGTAAAAAGCCACATACCGGCATAGGCTTCAAAGGTAAAATTGCGAACCCTGCGCCATACCCCTACCTGAGGACTAAATACCCATCGATTAGAACCCAGGTTTATGAGCTTGCTGTCATCGTATTGCCCAAGGGGCACTGTCACCCGCACGGTAATCCCTACGATGGTCTTTGGCTGGAACCCCCCGAATTTTTCTTTGGACAAGGCGGGTGCCCCTGAGATAAATAAGGCATACCGCAAGACGGGATCGCCGATTCCCGTGCGGGAGGCACTCTGGATCTCTTCCAATACTTCGCCCTCCCAATTCCCTATGACCAGAGGCGCAGCCACATCAAACCTGCCCGCCATCCCAAAAAGGGAGGTAGAACGGGAGTAGGCCACGCTAAAGGCATTTATTTTGGCCAGAACGCCCTCTATAGGGATGGTTTTGTCAAAGAGCATAGCACCATTGGAATATGCATACCCCATTGTGAGGAGGTTCACTCCGACAGGCGCCGGGGCATAGACCCGGGGCTGCACGTCCTGGGCTGCAACGCTTGCAGGAGCCAGAAACAAAAGGCAAATAAATAAGGTCTTGTATATGAGTGAGCGTATCAAACCGATGCTTTTTCCAGGTTGATAAATGTACTTGTTAAGGTAAACGAATCGGCAGAGGGACCCTTAAACCCCTTGATCGTAATTATTTCAAAACTCAAAATTCGTCACAAAATTCAGCTGGTGGAAGTTACTGATATTGAAAATGATATTCGGGTCCGAGGTATTCAAGTTGTTTTTGTAGACGTAGAGCAGGGTCATGTGCAGTCCTTCCAGGAAGTCAGTAAAGGCATAGTCTACGCCCAGGTTGACCTGCTGATAGGCATCCAGGTTGTATTTGTTGAACTCAAAGGAATCCACCTCGGGGCCGAAGAGCCGGGTGTAGGCGGCATCTGCAGTGAAGTGTTCCCCCCCGAAGTGTAGCCGGGCTCCGAGGGTAAGGACATCCGTATCCCCAAACCCGTCGAGTCGGGAGCGGGGGATGGAGGTGTAGAAGTGGTCCCGACCCAGTTCCCTGGGGAACAGGAAACGGCCTGAATCAAAGGCATGGGTATATGCTCCATAAAGGTCCCATTCCCCGAAATGGTATTTAACCCTGCCGCTGATGACCTGCCCCCGTTCCCCCGGTTGTATGTAGCGCTGCTCGTATTCGAGCTCCTTTTGGAAGGCGTCAGGGAATTGTACGGAATATTGGAGGCCCAGGTTCCACCCCTTTTTGTGGTATTCCAGGCCAGCCCAGCTGATGTAAGACAGGTGGTGGATGTAAAACTGATAAAGTTCCAGGCTGAATTCCTTATAATGCCCCAGGTAGCCCAGCATAGCCAATCCGTCTGATTCCAGGTGCTCGTGGTATTCGGCCTCAGTGCCATCGGGTTGATAGCCATTAAAGGCCAGGCCGATACCCTCATTAAAATCAAACCATTCCACGGTGCTGCGGGGGGAAATCCGGTCGATCCAGGCCCCCTGAAAATGGTGTTTGAGTGTCGGGGAGTAATTCATCCAGAACCCCTTAAAAGCAAAGGGTTTCATCCGACCGTCTGAACGGTTTAACAGGGGAGTGTCTTCGATTTCCAGCTTCCCGTAGGAAATATTTCCCCCGGTAAAGTTATACCGGATATAGATTTCCTCGAGCCGGTCCAGGTCATTAAAGTTACCCAGGTTCAGCACGTCAAAGAGTTCGTGTTCCCATTTAGAGACCCGCCCGGTAGTAGGGTCCGGTTCGTTCAGGTCATTTGAGAACACTTTATAGGTAAAAATCCCTGCCGCCCCGAACTCAAAGCCATAAAATTCATGGGATCTGAAGCGCATGGCCCCACCTATGGCATTCGCGTAATAATCTTTAAGCTCCCCTTCATTGATCGTATTCATAAAAAAATTCCGCACGTGCCCCGTGATGGTGCCGAGGCCGAAGAGTTCCTTCAGGTTGTGAAGCCCCCCATGGGAAATTTCGCGTTCACTATCCAGGATGCTGTGTGGAGAATCGGTTTTGGGAGGATGCGCTTCCTGTCCGAAAAGAGCAGGGCTTAAGGTGAGAAAGAAGATCCCCAGCTTCAGGGATACACCTTGTATGTTCAGTAATGGCATGGGTTCTGGCTTTCTGTAGGGTCAAAGTTGTAAAAATTTCGACTCCTTTTTTGTGACATTTATCACATAAGCGCGCTAAACTAATTCCGGTAACTCCGAAACCTTTTGATCAGGGGGCCTAAATCCTGATAAGCCCACTAATTACCTGCCAGCGTTCTACCGGTTGCAAAAAGTATTTTTAGCAGTCCAGGGGGCCTCTGAAAAATATCGGGAAACTCAAATACATATTGTACCCCCAGGTTCCAACCCCGTTTTTTATACTCCACCCGGACCCACCCGGAACAGTTAAAATGGTACATGCGCCATAGATACAACCTGAGGCTTGAATTTGAATAAAATCACATAAAACGGACTATACTTTGTTTTTTTTTAGCCTTCCAATAAGCTTGTCTACCGTAAGCCCCTGACCTATTATGGAGAAGATAACCACCACGTAGGTCATTACCAGAAAAAGATCCCGGAACATAGCCTCGGTAAGACTCAGGGCCAGGGCAATGGAAATGGCGCCTCTGAGGCCCCCCCAGGTCATTATGATGTTCGTGTTGGGTGAGAACTCAAGGGGTTTTTCAAAGATTTTTATAGGCAGCGAAAGGGATAGATACCTACAAATCAGAGTAATAGGTATCATGATGAGCCCGGCGATAATGTATTGGTTCTCGAAATCGAGTACGAGTATTTCCATACCGATAAGCACAAAGAGGATGGTGTTAAGAAGAATATCCACCAGTTCCCAGAACTTATCCACATAGGTCTCCGTCATTTCAGACATGGCCGCAGATCTCGCTTCTGTAGCCCCCACCAGAAGTCCTGCCGTCACCATGGCCAAAGGGCCGGATACATGCAGGTATTCTGCCAAAACGATCCCGCCCATCACGGCGGCCAGGGAAATGATGACCTCAATGGCGTAGTCGTCTATACTCCGCATCATACGAAAGGTGATAAACCCTAAAACCAGTCCGAGCACAACGCCTCCTAGGACTTCAACGACAAATAGTTTTCCGATTTCAACCAGTGAAAACGCCTCAGTTCCATTGGCGATTCCAAAAATGGTCAGAAAAATCACAACCCCCACGCCGTCATTGAAAAGGGACTCTCCCACAATTTTAATTTCAAGGTTTTTCGGAGCCCCTACTTTTTTGAGTATTCCCAACACGGCAATCGGATCGGTAGGGGAGATCAGGGCCCCAAAGAGCAGGCAATACACAAAAGGCACTTCCATACCCAGCGCAGGAAGCAGGAAATAGGTGGCAGTTCCCACCAGAAATGTGGAGACTAAAACCCCGAAAGTGGCGAAAAATAAAACGGGCCAGCGGTGTTTTTTTAGTTTATCCAGGTCTGTATGCAGGGCTCCGGCAAAGAGCAAAAAGCCGAGCATCAGATCTAAAAGAACGGTTTTAAAATCGATGTGGGTGATGATATATTTCTCAGCCTGCAACAGGGAATTGTCGAAATAACTCAGTCCGAAGGCCGCCAGGGTAAACAAAATACTGATGACCGTAAGCCCGATAGTGTTGGGCAGCTTAAAAAAACGGACATTTAAATAACCGAATAATGCCGAAAGCAATACCAGAATGGACGCGATAAGAAAGTACTCCATAATCTTTGCGGGGTTAGCTCTAAAAAAGAAACAAAAGAATCAAGGTTTCTGCCTTTTTCAAATATAGGCAACCCGCTCGAAACAGATTTCTTTTTTAAACTGCTAAAATTATGGAGTACTCCAACCCAAAACCAGGTGTAAAAAGGTAGAATACATCTCTTGTAGTACCTTTTCCGAGGCGCTATCCCCCGTATATTACCGCTTCAGGAATTTCATATCGTTCCTCTCCTATATTGATGATATAGAGATCACTTTCTTTAGAGGCCCGGAAGGAAGGGTTGTTGTTCCCTTGATTCCTGTCGTACCCTACAGCCCTGCCATTTTGAAAGTAAATTACACGTTCCTTTCCATCCCCTCTTTTGACATAGACATCGGCATCCCCGTTACCCCGGCGCATTACGCCAAAATCACAATTGGATGTAGGTCTACCCCGTCCGAGCTTACAGGGCACCTGACCGCGGGCATCATAGGTAACATTGTTGGAATGTTGTGACCGGTTATTATACCCCTGTGAATTCCGGGTCTTAATACTGTGGTTGCTGCCGGAACGGTGTACCCTGAGGCTGGAAATGGCATCATTAAATTTGTCCTCGAGGCAACGAACATCACGCGTGTAGGTCTCGCTGGACCCTTCAAAGTTGTTAGATTTATATACAGTCACTGACCATCCGTTGGGTACGCGAATAGATGATATACGGTCATTCCCGATTTTAATATCCCGGTCCCGGTAATCCCCTTCCCTCATTACCTGTTTGTCTCCTTTAAGGTCACAACCGCTGTAAATGGTTACTCCGCTGCTACTCCTGGACTTGTACACGCGAATGCTGGAAATGGCATCGTTAAACTTTTCCGGAAGACAACGGACATCGCTTGTGTAGGTTTCATGTGACCCGTCAAAATCATGGGATTTGTACACGGTTACGGACCATCCTTCAGGTACGCGTATGGACGAAATGCGGTCGTTTCCCACCGTAAGGTCCCTGTCATTGTATTCTCCTTCGTACATCCGTTGCCGGTCTCCTTTAAAATCACAACCACTGTAAACGGAAACATGTTCCTGGGCACCCAGGATTAAAGCCCCGAAAAGGGTCAGGAAAAGGGTGTTGAGTATTGATTTCTTCATAGGGTATCTGATTTTAAACTAAAATTTTAGGACTCCTAAATTACTGAATTTAGTTCAAGGGTCAAAATGGATTTTTAAGCCACAGGTCGAATAAAAAGCTCGAAGTGGAGCATTAAAAAAGGGCACCTGAACGTCAGGTGCCCTATGGTCTTTTGGTCTGGAGAACCAGGTTTGATACTAGGATACCGGTTCCAGGTCTTTTTTGGCCAGGTACCAGTCTACTTTTTCAAGGGTTTCGTCTTCCAGTCGCGCGTTGAGTTCGTCCAGGGATTTTGGCGGTGGTACAATCACCTTCTCACCTTTTGTCCAGTCCAGCGGCATAGCCACCTTATATTTATCTGCGATTTGAAGGGCCTCCAGAGCTCTTAGGATCTCGTTCATATTACGCCCGACATTAAGGGGGTAATACATAATGAGGCGTATTTTCTTTTCCGGATCGATAAAGAAAACGGCGCGCACCGCTGCAGTTTCACTTTCATTGGGCTGCAGCATGCCGTATAAGTTGGCAACTTTCATATCCAGATCGGCAATAATGGGGAAGTCGAAGTAGACCCCGGTATTTTCGCGAACATTCTGCACCCAACCCAGGTGGGCGTGGATACTGTCGATACTCAGCCCCATCAATTCCGTGTTCAGGGCATCAAATTCAGATTTCCGGGTAGCAAATCCACTCATCTCGGTCGTACAGACCGGTGTAAAATCAGCCGGGTGTGAAAAAAGAAGGACCCATTTGTCTTTGGCAAATTCAGAGAATTTGATTTTCCCCTTGGTCGTCAGGGCTTCAAAATCAGGAGCTACGTCTCCGATTCTCGGCATTGTATTTATCATTTGAGGATTTTCCATAGTTGTAATGTTTTAGAATTTTCTTTCAGTCTGTTAAAGGTAAGGTTATATACTTCATTTTTCAGTAACCCAGGTTACATGAACCCTGAATTGGGGTAAATTAATCGGAATCCAGGAGGTGGGGATAAACAGCTTCAGGATTTCCAAAGGATATGTATATTAGGGGTCCAATATTATAACTATGGAGTTTGACTGGAAAGGGGTTATGCCCGCGCTGACAACGAAGTTTGACGGGGAGGACCGGCTCGATCTCGCCCTGTTTCAAAAGAATGTCGAGGCACAGCTGGAAGCTGGCGTCAGCGGGATTATACTCGGGGGGACCCTGGGTGAAGCCAGCACACTTGAGCCCGGGGAACGGGAAGCATTGACCCGAAAAGCCGTGGAACTTACGGAGGGGAGCGTACCGGTCATCCTCAATATTGCCGAGGGAAGTACCCAAAGGGCGATTCGGGCCGTTGAGGCCGCTGAATCCTGCGGGGCCCATGGACTCATGGTCCTGCCACCCATGCGCTATAAACCCACGGGTCTGGAGACCGAAACCTATTTCCGGGAAATAGCCCGGTCCACGGGCCTGCCGATCATGGTATACAATAACCCCGTGGACTACGGGACTGAAGTTACCCTTGATATGTTCGAATCCCTCATGGCGGATTGCCCGAACATTCAGGCTGTAAAGGAATCGACACGGGATGTGTCCAACGTAACCCGTATACGAAATGCTTTTGGAGATCGACTCAAAATCCTTTGTGGGGTGGATACCCTGGCCCTGGAAAGCCTGGCCATGGGAGCCGATGGTTGGGTGGCCGGCCTTGTGTGCGCCTTTCCCAGGGAAACAGTAGCCATTTATGCACTCGCCAAGGTGGGCCAAATGGAAGCTGCCCTGGAAATCTATCGTTGGTTTCTGCCTTTGCTGGAGCTCGACATCAACCCGCAGTTGGTGCAGAATATAAAGCTGGCTGAAGAGATGGTGGACCTGGGTTCAGAGGCCGTACGGAAACCCCGACTTCCCCTCTCCGGAACCGAGCGCCAAAGGGTGATACGCATCATTGAGGATGCGCTGAAGGCCCGCCCGGACCTGCCGGAATATTTAAAATTGTTGTAGGGCAGGTATCAGGATCCTTAAGGACTGCAGTAAATTGCCTTTGGGGGTTCATGAAATTAAACAAATTAAATCGTGGGGGCCCCCGCCCGCCCCTTACTAAAAATATCTTTTTAAAATGCAATACCCAATCACCGGTCACCAACTGCTTGGTTTTTCCGAATCCGCCCTTGGCAAAGCTACCTTCCAAACTATTAATCCACAGAAGGGGTCCCCAAACCCCTGGAAGTTTTGTGAAGCTACGGATAGTGAGGTCCATTTGGCCATGGAACTGGCTTCACGTGCCTTTAAGACCTACAAAGAGTTGCCGGGGAAAGATCGAGCTGCATTTCTGGATGCGATTGCAGTCCAGCTTGAGCAGCAGCAGGAGGATCTCATATCCGTTTATATGCTGGAATCCGGTTTGCCCGAGGGTCGCGCCCGCGGGGAGCTCGGGCGTACGACAGGCCAACTCAGGGCCTTTGCAGCCATGGCAGAATCATCGTCCTGGATGGAAGTGCGGATCGATACAGCCCAGCCGGAACGCACCCCCCTGCCCAAACCCGATATTCGCAAGTGCATGATACCCCTTGGCCCCGTAGTTGTTTTTGGGGCCAGTAATTTTCCGTTTGCTTTTTCTACCGCCGGGGGTGATACAGCCTCAGCCCTTGCCGTAGGCTGCCCGGTGGTCGTCAAAGGCCATCCGATGCATGCAGGGACCTCTGAGGCCGTGGGCCGATGCATTCAAATAGCTGCCCGGCAAGCGGGAATGCCTGAAGGAGTTTTTTCACAACTTCAGGGGAGTGGTACCGGTTTGGGGGCATCATTGGTGAAACATCCCGCTGCCAAAGCGGTGGGCTTTACGGGTAGCAAGGCCGGGGGCCTTGCCCTTTCCCGCCTGGGGGCCGAGCGAAGGGAACCTATTCCCGTATTTGCTGAAATGGGCAGTATTAACCCTGTGGTGGTTTTACCATCGGCTACACAACCCGAAAAAGGATGGGCGAAAGCCTACGCCCAGTCCGTGACCCTTGGCGCCGGGCAGTTTTGTACCAATCCAGGGTTGGTTTTGGGTATAAAAGGTTCGGGGTGGACGGCATTTTCAAAAGTCCTGGCCGCTGAGGTTGATGCGGTAGGGACAGCCTGTATGCTGCACTCAAATATCGCGGCCCAGTATCAGTCGCTACGGGCTGATTTTTTTGCACAGCCTGGGGTTACCCGAATGACTGCCGCAGAACATACCGAGGGCGATAGCCGGGGGACCGGAGCCGTGGGGATGGTCGATGCCGCTGCATTTAGAAAGAATGCTGGTTTAAAGAGGGAGGTCTTTGGGCCGTTTACCCTTTTGGTGACTTGTGAGGATCAGGAGGACCTGACCCGGACCCTTGCCGGTATAGAGGGGCAATTAACGGCCACTCTTTTGGGTAACGAAGCTGAAATCCAATCGGCTTCAGCCCTTGTTGCACTCCTGTCCGAAAAAGTGGGTAGACTGCTGGTTAACGGTGTGCCCACGGGTGTGGAGGTCTGTCCGGGAATGCAGCATGGAGGCCCTTATCCTGCTACTACGGATTCCCGGTTTACTTCTGTGGGAACGGATGCGGTAAAACGCTGGATCCGTCCGCTGTCCTTTCAGAATTTCCCCGGGGGAATCCTCCACCCGGCTCTAAAAAATGAAAATCCCCTCGGGATCTTGAGAATGGTCAATGGGCGAATGACTGCTGACCCGATATGATCTATTGCCTATGAAAAGGAGGCATGTTTTTAAATGCATCGACGGCCACACGGCCGGAAATCCCGTCCGCCTGATCGCCGAAGGTGGTCCTGTACTGGAGGGCAATTCCATGGCGGAGCGCCGCCAGCATTTCCTCAGGGAGTTCGACTGGATCCGCAAGGGACTCATGTTTGAACCCAGGGGGCACGACCAGATGAGTGGCAGCATCCTCTATCCGCCTTCACATCCGGAAAATGACCTGGGGATCCTCTTTATAGAAACCAGTGGATGCCTGCCTATGTGTGGGCACGGGACAATTGGTACGATTACCATTGGTATTGAAGAGGGGCTGATTCATCCCCGCACCCCCGGGGAGGTCCGTTTGGAAACCCCTGCCGGGTTGGTCAGAATCAGGTACGGACAAAAAGGGAAAAAGGTCACATGGGTAGCCCTTACCAATGTCCCTTCATTTCTCG